>Ga0315291_10000580_pt1 | contig 48768 bp, 39 predicted proteins | sample YL17G12_20_MG_FD_203070 | JGI IMG/M metagenome (GOLD analysis project Ga0315291, IMG submission 203070) | Sediment microbial communities from Yellowstone Lake, YNP, Wyoming, USA - YL17G12_20 | ecosystem: Environmental > Aquatic > Freshwater > Lake > Sediment | place: USA: Wyoming | collected...
TGCTTGCACCGCTGATGCGCGCTCCACAACTCTTCATCGGGAATCTGATCCACCTGCTCCCACACCGATTTATCGAACACGGTGGCGGACCACGTGGGCCCGAGGTATCGTTCGTACAGTCCGGCCATCTCATCGGACAGCCAGGTCTTGAGATGAATCCCGTTGGTGATGGAGATGATCGGCACTTCTCGCGCGGGCACGCTGGGCCACAGAGAGCCCCAGACCTCGCGGGAGATCTGCCCGTGCAGCTTGCTGACGCCGTTGAGATAGCTGCTCAGCTTGATGGCCAGCACCGGCATCTTGAACGGTTCGTTGTCGTCATCCGGCAGCATCCGGCCCAGCGACAGGAACTGCCGGCGGTTGATCCCAAGATGCGGGAAGTAACTCCCGAAGTACTTGTCCATGAGATCGACGTCGAATTCATCGAGGCCGGCTTTGACAATCGTATGGGTCGTGAAGATATTGCCTGACCGCGTGGCTTCCACGGCTTCTTCAAAGGTCATATTGGTTGTGCTTCGGAGCTGCCGGACCCGTTCGAGGGCCATGAAAGCAGCGTGGCCTTCATTCATGTGGCAGACCGTCGGTGTGATTCCCATGGCGGTCAAAGCTTTGAGGCCCCCGATGCCCAACAGGGTCTCCTGGCGGATGCGCAGCTCGCGATCGCCCCCATAGAGGCTGCTGGTAATCATGCGGTCGCCCGGCGAGTTGGCCGGGATGTTGGTGTCCAGGAGATACAGCTTCAGCCGACCTACAGAGATCGTCCATATCTGCGCCTGGACCGAACGACCCGGGTACTCCACGCTGATGGTCAGTGGCCGGCCGCTGGATTTCACGACCAGCTCTGCCGGCATGTTGAAGGAATCGTTCTCAACATAGTCCTCTTGCTGCCAGCCGTCGATATTCAGACGCTGGCGGAAGTAGCCTTTCTGGTACATCAGGCCGATCCCGACAATCGGTATCCCGAGATCGGAGGCGCTCTTGAGATGGTCGCCCGCGAGGATGCCCAGGCCGCCGGCATAAATCGGCAGACATTCATGAAGCCCAAACTCCGCACTGAAATAGGCGATCACCAACTCCGAGTTGCCGGGGCAGACCTTCTCAAACCAGGTGGGCGCCTGGAGATATTCGTCGAGCGTCTCCGCCGCCCGATTCAACTCATTCAGAAAGCTTTCGTTGGTGGCCAGAGCCTCCAGCCGCGACTGGGAGACCGTGCCGAGCAGCTTCACCGGATTGTGGCCGCACGCCGCCCATAAGGCGGGATCGATACGCTTGAACAGCTCGACAAATTGTGGATTCCAGGACCAAAACAGATTCTTGGCCAGGACCTCCAACTCCTTCAATGATTCGGGAATCGCCGGCAGAACGGTAAAGCTGCGCACGCTGGGCATTCGAACTCCTTACAATCCAACATCCCTACGTGAGAACACTACCTGGAGCGAAAAGCAAGCCTTCGACTTTTCATCGGCAATTCCATCCGCTTGCTTAACTCCAAAAGGAACAAGGATTTGCAGGTTGGGGCAGGCCCGCGGGTCCGATAGATCGGGCCCGAACGGGGTAGAAGACAAACAAAAAAGGCCTGCGCATACAGGCCTTTTTGCTACATGCCAGCCAACCTCCACCTGTGCCGTACAAAAGGCTCTTGAAGGGAACCCATTACTTTCAAGTGGGTGATCGTTGCTTGTGTCCGAAAGTCCTGTCGCGCAGGCATTTCCGGCCCAACAAGGCCTGATCTCCCCGAGTACGGGTATCGGTTCCTTCAATAGCATGCCTTCGGTACAAACACTGCAGGGGTCAGCCTGCAATCTATTAATCTATCAAATCCTTGACCTATCGTCAAGGGCATAAAGCCCTGCAAACCCCAGGAGGAGGACGGCAAACGCCCCCACCCCCACATTGTTATCGGCACCTCGCACGCCTTATCTACAGACAAAATGCGCTTTCACTCGATACATCCAGCGTTACATAGAATGGCGCAGAGAGATGTCGCCTTATGACGGCAGGAACAGCAACCGCAAGATCGTGAGCGGAATCGGGATGTCGCACGTTACAGCGTCCGCAATTCGGCCCCGACCGACCGGTTGAGACTATCGAGAATCGCCGCCTGGTACGCGTCGACGGCATCGTGCGTCAACGTGCCGTCCTCGTCGCGGAAACGAAGGGAGAGCGTCACGCTCTTCTTGCCCGGCGCGATGCCCTTTCCACGATAGATATCCACGAACCGGATGTCCTCAAGCTCGGGCGGTGCGCTGCTCCGGACCGCCGCGGCGATGTCCGCCCAAGGCGTCTCCTCCGCCACGACAATCGAAAGGTCCCGCTCGATGGCAGGGAAACGCGGAATCGGCTTGATCCGGACCGGCGCACCCTTCAATTCCATCAACCCCCCGAAGTCCAGCTCGGCGCCGCAGGGAGTCAGGTCCTTGAGATCGAACCGCGCGCGAACGGCATCGGAGAAAATCCCCGCCTCACCGATCGCCCGGCCGTTCACCACCACGTGTGCCCCGACCTGCGCCCAGGCCAGCCCGGCGGGCACAAATTCCACCTGCGCCGTCCGCTGAATATTCCGGATCATTCCTTCAACAGCGCCACGCAACTCTCTCAATCCGTCACCGGCGACAAGCGACAGCTTCGTTCGCTCCTGCGGCAGAGAATTGCGGACTCCGCTCGGAATGAACGTATCGGCAATCTCATAAATACGGCACGGCAGGTTCTTCGCGTTGACGTTTGTCTTCAGAACTTCGAGCAACGAGCCGAGCAGGTTCTGACGCAGCAGATTGGCGCCTTTGCGCGCGACGTCGCGCACGGACAGATACTCCGCTGCGCCGTTCGGCGCGAACAAGTCCGCCGTCGCCCGATCCACGAAACTGACCGTAATCGTCTCGTAAAAGCCGCAGCCGTTCAGGAACGTGCCGATAGAGGCCGCCAGCTTGTGGCGCGGGTCGGCCGCCGTGGCCTCAATCTGGATCTTTCTCTGCGTCGGCACTTTGTCATAGCCGTACACGCGGGCCACTTCCTCGATCAGGTCCACTTCGCGATCGACGTCGCTTCGCCACGTGGGCAGAGTGCAAACAATGGAACCATCACGCAGGCGAGGCTCAAAATAGAGCGCCGACAAGATCCGCAACACCTCCTCCTGCGGCACCTGGATGCCGAGCAGTTTACTCAGCCGGGCCAGTCGCATCGTCACCTCTTGCGACCGCGGCCGGCGCGGATAGGCGTCCACCACTCCCTTGGCCACCCGGCCGCCGGCAAGCTGCACGATGAGCTGTGTCGTCCGCTGCGAGGCCCAATCGATCTTCTCGATATCCACAATCCGCTCGAATCGGAAAGAAGCCTCGGACGGCAGCGCCAGTCGGCGCGAAGTGGTGCGGATGCTGACGGGATCGAAGTAGGCGTCCTCCAGCAGAATCGTCGTCGTCGCGTCGCTCACTTCCGTTTGCAGACCGCCCATAATGCCCGCGACCGCCACCGGCCGGCGGGCGTCGGCGATGACGAGCATCTCGGGGGCCAAGTCACACTGCGTCCCGTCAATGCTGATGATTCGCTCGCCCGGGATGGCCTTTCTTACGATGATCTTGTGCCCCTCGATGGTCGCATAGTCGAACGCGTGCGGCGGCTGGCCGGTCTCCATCATCGCGTAGTTCGTGGCATCGACAACGTTGTTGACGCTGCGCATGCCGATCGCTTCGAGCCGCTGGCGCATCCACTCCGGCGACGGCCCAACCTTGACGCCTTCCATAATTCGGGCCGTATATCGGCCGCACAGGTCCGGCTCGCGAATCTCCACCTGCACAAATTCGCCGGCGGGCCGATCCATCTCCTGAAAATGAACTTGGGGCAGCCGCAGCTCATTCCCCGTGGCGGCGGCCAGCTCGCGGGCGATGCCGATATGGCTCAGGCAATCGCCCCGGTTGCTCGTTACCTCCACATCGATCACGGAGTCATTATCCAGGTGCTCGATCCCCTCGCAGGGCAAGCCCAGATTGCTCAGAATCTCCGCGATCTGCTCTGCCTGGAGGCCGGTATCGACGTAATCACGTAACCAATTCAGAGAAACTCTCATTGGGCAAGCCCTTATAGCGACTCAATAAAGCCCCACAGGTTACCGTTCGAGGGCATGAATGTCAACTTTCGCCCCAAGCCTTCTGCCGCCGGGATGGCGAAGGCAACAATGCCCGTTGGGAGGAGAATGGGTGCGGTCGGAATATAGTGGCAATCCCTGGGTGCACGTCGAGTTTGCAGGTAAGCCCGGCGAGAGACCCATGCGGTTGTCATTTCGACCAAGGCCGAAGGCCGCGTGGAGAGGGTTCCCAAACGCGACACAACGCGTTTGGGGTCCCAGATATCTGGCCGCGAATGGACGACACGCCGGATTCGAGGCCAGATGTCTCGGCTTCGCTGCGCTGCGCTGCAAAGGCGCAACATCTTGTTTTTTTAGCAAGCATTTTTGGTTGCGGCCGGAGGCCGCGCCGCACTCGACATGACAAAGCGGGTAATGGGCTCACAGCACCTGCAAACGTGACGCGCACCCCCAACCTGAACGACACTGGAATTTCACTTGACAGTGAAGCCGTATGCATGTATGATATGTACGCAACTATCAGATTAGCGTCACGGTTGAATCGTAAACGGTAAGTTCGGAGGGTCTGAGCGTGGCCAACGAAACGCAAATCCTCGCCTCGGCGGTGGTTGACTTGCTCCATTATTCCCACATTCCATCATTCCAGTATTCCGTCGCCGGAGTATCCACCATTCCATTCACGGGCCGGCGAGGGCTGGCAGCGGAGGATGTGATTATGCAAAACAAAGCCAATTTCCGAATGGCGCAACAGAAGCTAACTGCCGGTCGGGAAAAAGGTTACGTGAAAAGGTACGAGCTATGCGTCTGCGGAAACAAAGCCAATTTGGTCGGTCGGGCTTGTAGCGTGCCCGTCCGGGCATCTGTAGAGACGCAACGTTTTGCGTCTCCACGAACAGGCCCGGGTGCAAAACAAAGCCAATTTCCGCCGGCCCTGGCCGGTGCGGGGTGGCTCCGCCACGCAAGGCAGCCACATGGGCCAAAGGGGTGTGGCCGGAATACGGCGGCGATCCCCGCGGCTTCTGTAGGGCGAGCGTGGGTTCCCAAACGCGATTCTTCGCGTTTGGTGGGGCTCCCAGAAGCGATACGTCGCTTCTGGGGTCCCGGGTCCCCGTCCCCGCTCGCCTGCTTGGCGGATTCACGACCGTCGGAACTGTCATGGGAAAACGCACAACAAGAGTGGCGAGCGAGGACGCTCGCCCCACTCTGCGGCCCGAATCCGCGACCGAATGCCGACCGCACCCAGGAGAATCCCGAGCGGGCAGCACTCTTGCCAACCCGGCCGGCCTCCGGTAAGCTGATGAGGCAAAAAATGAACGTATTGTGCAATCGTTGAGAGGACACCTTCATGATGGAAGATCGTCGCAATTTTCTGAAGACGGCTATCGGTGTTTCCCTTGCGCCCGCTTTGTGGACGCAGAATCGCGTCAGCGGTGAGCCGGCGGGCGGCCGCAAGGCCATCGCATCCACAGGCAGCAGGATCAAGAGCATTGAGACGTTCACGAGCGGCTCGCTGAGCATCGTGCGTGTCCGCACCGACAGCGGCCAGGAGGGCTACGGACAGATTGCCCCGTTCAATGCCGATATTTCGGCCACCGTTCTGCACCGGATGGTCGCGCCGCACGCCCTGGGCAAAGACCCGGCCGACCTCGATACGATTTCCGATCAATGTGTCGAAGCCAACTACAAGTTCCCCTGGTCGTTCGTGTGCCGGGCGTTGGCGGGACTGGATACCGCCCTTTGGGATATCCACGGCAAGACGGCGGGTAGGAGCGTGTGCGAGCTGCTGGGCGGCCAACCGCGTCCTTTCCCGGTGTACGGATCGAGCATGCGACGGGACATCAAACCCGTCGATGAAGCGGCCCGGCTCGCGCGCCTGCGCGATGAGCAGGGCTTCCGTGCCTTCAAGATTCGCATCGGCAAGGTCTGCGGCCACGATGAGGACGAATGGCCCGGCCGAACACAGGAGTTGGTCCCCACCGTCCGCAAAGCGGTCGGTGAAAAGATCGGCCTGCACGTTGACGGCAATAGCTGCTACACGCCCACCAAGGCCATCGAAGTGGGAAAAATGCTGGGAGACAATCACGTCGACCATTTCGAGGAACCCTGCCCTTACTGGGAGCTGGAGTGGACGGCCCAGGTGGCTGCGGCGCTCGACGTTCCGGTCGCGGGCGGCGAACAGGACAACGACTTGGCACAATGGCGCCGGATGATCGGCATGCACGCCGTGGATATCGTTCAGCCGGATATCTGCTACGTCGGCGGTCTGACGCGGGCTCTCCGTGTGGCCGACATGGCCGCCCCGGCGAACCTCCCCTGCGTGCCGCACTCGGCCAACCTCTCGATGGTGACGGTCTTCACGCTACACATGCTCGGGGCCATCCGCAACGCCGGGCCTTACATGGAGTTCTCTATCGAGCCTACAAGCTGGACCGACGGGCTTTTCGAGCCGGCCCTGAAGGTGACGGACGGGAAGGTACCTATTCCCGCCGGACCGGGCTGGGGCGTGATCATCAATAAAGACTGGTTTGCGAAGGCGGAGCGCCGGGTCAGTGAGAAAACGTAGATGGCCCTCATCTCGTTGAGGGTTACCGAATCAGGCTTGCCATTCTTAGGAGTGTGACCATGAAGAAGTATCGGATCCATCTGTTGATTGCGGCGGGACTTGTCGCCGGTATTCTGGTGATGGCGGCGGCCGGGCAAGGCGGGGGAAAAGCGGAGTTCTCGAGGGCGACGATTGACATCGGCATGGTCGTCAGCGACGTCAACAAAGCGGCGAAGTTCTACACGCAGGCTCTCGGCTTCAAGGAGGCGGGCGCTTTCGATGTCTCGGCCCAGATGGCCGGCGACACCGGGCTGACCGACAACAAGCCCTTCCAGGTACGCGTGTTCGCCTTGGGCGATGAGCCGGCCACGACCAAACTCAAAATCATGCAAATCCCCGGCGCGAGGAAGGTGGACAATCAGTATATCAGCTCAAGTCTGGGTGTCCGCTACCTGACGGTATTTGTCGCGGACTTGGGCAAGACATTGGAGCGGCTCAAGCAGAACGGCGTCGCACCGGTCAAGGAGCCTTACCGTCTCGGCGGTGGAGACACGTACCTCGCCCTCGTGAAAGATCCGGACGGCAACATCATCGAGCTGCTCGGGCCGAAACAGTAGCCGCCGTCACGCGCCGGCCCGAGACGATGCCATGATGCGAAGGAAGAACCGGTGAACGACTTCGAGCAATTCGAACAACTCGTCGAAAGCGGCACCTACTGCATCTCGATCGTGACGCACGAGGAGCGCTACGCGCTGGAAATCATCCGCAAGACCGCCGTCAAGCGTAAGCGCGATGTGTGGGTCTGGTCCATCGCAGACGGCTTGCGGGACGGACTGATCGACGGCAGCCCGTGCATCGCGGACACGGATGCCCCGGCGGCCGGACTGGCCAGCATGGCGCGGGCCAAGCCGGGCTCTCTGTGCGTTACGCTCGACCTCGGCGAACATCTGAGGGGTGGAAAGGCCCTCCGCATCCTCCGCGACATGGTGGACAGCTTCCACAAGACGGGCATTACCATCGTGATGATCGACAGCACCGACAATCTTCCCGATGTAATCAAGGGCTACGCCAAGCGGTTCGAGCTGTCCTACCCCGATGAGGAGGAATTGCGGCAAATCATTCGGGCCACGCTCCAGCGGATCAATCGCAGCAAGCCCATCGAGGTCGGCATCACCCAGAAGGGGCTCGACACGATTGTCCGGAATCTGCGGGGGCTGACGCGCCGCCAGGCCGCCCGGATCATCAGCGACGTCGTCGCGGCCGACCAGCAGTTCAACGACGACGACATCAACGTCGTGATCGCCAACAAACGACGGATGATTCAGCAAGGCGGTTTGCTCGAGTACATCCAGACCCCGCTGGACCTGGACGAAATCGGCGGGATGAAGAGCCTCAAGAAGTGGCTCGAGCAGCGCCGAGACGTATTCAGTGCCGAGGCCAAGGCCTTCGGCATCGTGCCGCCCAAAGGCGTTTTGATGCTGGGCGTGCAGGGGGCGGGCAAGAGCCTGTGTGCCAAGGCGATCGCCACCGCCTGGCAGCAGCCGCTGCTGCGGATGGACCCGAGCACCCTCTATGCGAGCTTCATCGGTGAGTCCGAAAAGAACCTCCGCGAGGCCCTGCGTCAAACGGAGATGATGGCTCCGGTCATCCTGTGGATCGACGAGATTGAGAAGGCGTTCGCCTCCGCCGCCAGCCGCAGCGCCGACGGCGGACTTTCGCAGAGAATGTTCGGCACGCTGCTGACCTGGCTGCAGGAGCACCAGGCGCCGGTCTTTGTCGTCGCCACGGCCAATGACATCGAGGCCCTGCCGCCGGAGCTGCTGCGCAAAGGACGCTTCGACGAAATCTTCTTCGTGGACCTACCGATGCCGGAAGTGCGCAAACAGATCTTTGCGATCCACCTGCGAAAACGTAACCGGGACCCGGCGGCTTTCGACCTGGACCGGCTGGCCAAAGTCTCGGAGGGCTTCAGCGGCTCCGAGATCGAGCAGGCGGTGATTGCCGCCCTGCATGCCGCCTACGCGGACAAGACGGAGATCGATACCGAACAAATCGTAGCGGTATTGAAGGGCTCTCCGCCGTTGTCCGCGACGATGGCGGAGAAGGTCGTGGTCCTGCGCCAATGGTCCAAGGGCCGATGCGTCCCCGCCGACTGATGCAGACCGCCGTCCGGATCAGGGCGGGTCCGGCGGATTTGCCTTCCCCGGAAGGCCCGCCCTCTTATAATAGTCGGGAGAGATCGGAACGGGGTCACAAAGAAGGATTCTCGACATGACCGGAAACTCGACGGCAATCCTCGCTCTCGTTTGTCTGACAGCCATCATCCTCGCCGGCTGCGTGGAACGGCGGTTGACCATCAACACGGAGCCGCAGGGCGCGATGGTTGTCCTGAACGATCAACAGATCGGTGTTTCGCCGGTGACGGTGCCCTTCAACTGGTACGGCGACTATTGGGTGCGAGTCAGCAAAGACGGCTACGAAACGCTCAACACTCATCGCAAGCTCCCGGCCCCGCTGTACGACCACGTTCCCCTCGACTTCTTTGCGCAAATCCTTTACCCCGGTCACATTGTGGACTCCTACGAATGGACCTTCGCCTTAGCCCCGAAGGAGTACCCCACCCGCGAGCAGTTGATCGACAAGGCAGAACAGTTCAAGGAGCAACTCGATTAGTCTCGATTCGTAGGGAGATGCACTGCATGCCAAGAGCCTGGCGCCTGATTCCGAAGGCTACACAACGCGATGCGCACACTCAAGTATCATCTCATTTGCATCAGGAAGGCCTTGAGTTCATGAAGAGCTGGCGACTCAAAATCCCAATATCCCTTTTGCGCTCCCAACCCGACACAATTCACAATCTCAGTCTGAGCAGCCAAGAAGACTTGGCATTTTGTCTTTGATGATCTTGCGGTGGGACAGTCTGACAGGTGTTCGATACATCCCACAAACTGCTCGACGCACTGCATGACCGGATGGATTTTCACGCCTCCAGGCACAGGTCCTCCAACATGGTTCCAGTAACATGTTCGCCCGGCATTATGAAAATCCCCACGCAGGGGCTTCCCCGCGAGAAACCGCCATGCCGATCTGGAACCATGAGATTCATGCCTTTCACAATGTTTGCTATGCTGCGGAAGGCCTCATCCTCATCTTTGTCCCGAACAATCCCCAAATGCGTGACCAACGGATGACCGCCGGCATCAAAAAAGCCTGGAGTCCTGAGCAAAGCAGGAAGCTTTGTCGCAAACTGTTTCTTCCCGCCTACGCACTCGATCTGGACACCAGTAATGTCCAGATGGCGCAATAGTCTATCAAAGAAATTCCATTCATCCTCCCCCTCGACAGCCAACACCTTTCGATTCGTGATAGTGCTCGGTCTCTTGCTCGCCACTATCTTACCTCCCACTCACTCTCCAAGGACTCGGCAAGCAACTCCCGAGTGTATTCAACCGCCCTGAAGTCATCCCCTTTGCGTTCGATCCAAAAGAGCATGGCATCCGCGCCAAACAGTCCGGACGTGGCACAGTCGGTGAAAGCCGTGATGCACTCCATGGAATGTGTGCTGGCAAAGACTTGGACGTTCAACTTCTGTGCCCAATTGAAGATGGCGTCCCAGAGCTTTCTCTGCGCCGAATGGTGGAGCCCGTTCTCAATTTCATCTATCAGGACGAATCCGTTCTGGAAATCCAGCATCGAAAGAGCAACATTCAAGAACTTGGTTGCACCACCGCCCATGAGGTTCACCGGCATCATTTCAGGTGCACCTATGTCAGCCCAGATCTGGGTCCCTGCTAACCGCAGATCCTCGATGGCAGGCTCGATCTCCTTCAAAAGAGCTACGACCTCCGCGACCTGCTTCCTCCTCTGGATTTCGCTGAATCTATTGGCTAAGTCCAGCGGAAGGGGTATCACAAACGTGCCACGTATTGGCCTCTCCTTCATCCCCTCAACCATAATCTCTTCCCCCTTCATGTATATCTGCGAAACTGCTGGTGTGCCGGGGTCAGGCGGGCCGCTGTATTCGAGGCGTAGACCATTTATCTGAGGACCGTCCTCGGAGGCCATGCGGGCCCAGCTCGTTGACGGCATTGAAGAAGCGTCTCCATTCGGTGGTGTAAAACGCTCTTCACGGGGGCGTATAAGCAGGCGTTGTTGCCCGCCGCCTTCAAATTCATCGGCGAAAATCTCGATGGGCACATCCGCATTCATATTATGAAAATAGGTCCGCCACAGAGCTTTGCTTACCCACGGTAATCCCCTGAATGTGTTTGCATTCACAGGCAACTTCGGATTCGTGGCCCCGATGAGAAAAAAGATGCTCTCCAGCAGCGTAGTCTTTCCGGATGCATTATGACCCACAAAGAGATTCACACGCCCCACATGGTCTATTTTCAAATCTGTGATCGCTCGAAAGTTTCTGACTCTTATGCTCTTAAACATGGCTCAGCCTCAACACGATACGGAGAGATATGGCTATCGGTCCGACCAAGAAAGCAATCCACTATAGGGAGCATACGTCTTATCTGCTGAAACGTCAACATTCTGAACCGACATTGTCGAACGCCATCGGCCAGAGACAACTCGAAGACTGGTCGCTCAGGGATAAGAATACACATCAGGAGAGATTACGCTGGTACCAGTCGATGGATTTGCGCAGACCTTCGCAGAAGAGGACGACGGGCTGGTAGCCAATCAGCTTCTGCGCGGCGGTGATGTCGGCCAGAGAGTGCTTGACATCGCCCGCGCGCGGCGGCACGTAGATCGGCCTGACGGTCCGGCCCAGAAGCTCGTTGATCATGCCGATAATGGCGTTGACCGTGACGGCCTCGCCGCAGGCGATGTTGACGACCTCCCCATGCGTCTCCTTCGCCCGGGCCGCCAGCAGATTGGCCTGCACGACGTTGTCCACGTAGGTGAAGTCCCGGCTCTGCTCGCCGTCGCCGTAGACGGTGGGAGGGTTGTTGCGCAGGATCGCCGTCACGAAGGCGGGGATGGCCGCCGCGTATTGACTGGCGGGGTCCTGGTGGGGCCCGAACACGTTGAAATAGCGCAGCGAGATGGTCTCCAGGCCAAACACCTTGGAGAATACGGAGCAGTAATACTCGCCGACAAGCTTTCCGACGGCGTAAGGGGACAAGGGATTCGGAGCCATTGCCTCCACTTTGGGCAGCACGGGCGTATCGCCGTAAGCCGCCGAGCTGGCGGCGTAGACGAACCGCTTCACGCCCGCGTCCCGAGCCGCCAGCAGCAGGGTAAAGGTGGCGTCCACGCAATGCTGATGGGTGGCGGCCGGATCATCCACGCTCCGCGGCACCGAGGGCAAGGCCCCCTGATGCAGAATCACGTCGATGTCCTTCACGACCGAGCGGGCCACCTCAGGCACGCCCATGTCGGCCTCGACGAAATCGATTTTACCCATGACAGGCGCCAGATTGCTCCGCTTGCCCGTCAGCAGATTGTCCACGACGCGGACGAAGCATCCCTCGGCGACCAAGCGCCTGCAGATATTGGAGCCGATGAATCCGGCTCCCCCGGTGACCAGGAACTTCTCCATCAATCTGTCCCCCGCATGCTGGTATAGAACGAAGAACTCATTCGCCATTGGCATCAAAACATGGCCATAAAAAAGAGGCTCTCATTCTACGATTCTCTTCGCAGAATGGGAACCCCTTTATCGTTTTCGTGCGTCCGCGATGGGGCGGGACCGTCAGGCGGAACTGGCCGCCAACTGCGGCTTGAGATACTTGCGATAGGCCCTGAACTGCTGCCGGAAGTATCCGCCCTTCATGGCCTCGGCGCCGAACAGCACACAGCCGACGACATTCGCGCCCACGTCCTGCAATTCGAACAGGGCACGTTCAGCCGCTCCTCGCTTGCTGGTGGCTGCGTTGACCACCAGGAGCGTCGCGTTCGCGAGCCGTGCCAGAATCTTGACGTCACTGACGAGCAGAACGGGTGGACTATCGACGATCACGCGGTCATAGTCTTTCGCGACGGCTTCGATCAGCTCTCTCATCCGGTGGCTGGCCAGCAACTCCGCCGGATTCGGCATCGGCGGACCGGCGTAAACGAGGTCCAGGCCGGGGATGCCGCTCGGTCGGACGACCTCCTGGTGATCGCACTCGCCCACCAGAAAACTTGTCAGCCCGAGCCGGCGCGGATCGGCTTCCTGGTCCGAGCCGTTCCGCGGGAAGGCCAGATGCAGGCTCGGCTGGCGCAGATTGCCATCGATCAGGAGCACCTTCTCGTACTTGGCGGCAAATGCCGTCGCCAGGTTGCACGCGACGGAGGTCTTGCCGTCTCCTGACTGCCCGCTGGCCACCAGCAGTGTCTTGAACCCCTCGGCGAGAGACAGCTCCAGATTCGTCCGGCAGCGGCGGTAACACTCTCCCAGAAGCGAATACGGCGCCTCGTCCACCACGTGGCACAGATCGATATCGTCCACGGCACGATCTTCATTCGCATCCGGAACGACGCCCAGAAGCCGAATGCCCAGGAACCGCTGCACGTCGCTCGCGGTCCGAACCAGATCGTTGAGCATCTCCACCAGGAACGCCAGGGCCAGGCCGAAGATCATGCCCAGCATCATGCCGCCCGGTATCCAGAGCAGGTAATGACGCGAGAGGACCATCTCCAGCGGCTCAGGAGCGTCGCCGATCCGTTGGACCTTCGGCGTCTCGGGATCGTCTGCCATAATGCGCAGCTTCTCAATCTGCGTTTTAATCTGATTCATCATCTCCACACGCTCGTCGCGGATGCGCACCGCGTGGTCGTACCGGGCGCGGGCATCGTCGAGACCTTTCTGCTTCTCCGCCGCTTCGGTCCGCAGTTTCTGCAATTCCGCCAGCCGCTCCTGCAGAACGCGGAGGTTGTCGCGGGCGTTCATAAGATTGGCGCGTCGGGTTTGCTCGGCGATTTCCGTCTTGCGCTGATTCCTCCTCGCTTCAATCTCATCGATCGCCTCTTTCGTCTGTCGCACCACCCGATGGTTCTCGCCGAACTTGGTTAGCCGGCCCGATTGCTGGGCCTCCAGGAGAGCCAATTGCTGGGCCAGCCAGAGCATCACCGGGTCGTTCTCAATGGCGTGCTCGATCTGTTCCGTGATCGGACCTTCCGCCAATTGCTTGAGGTTTCCGATATCGGCCTGAAGCTGCTTGATGGCCAGGCTCAGCTCGCTTTCCTGGGCGTCCAACTCATTCAAACGCAGGGTAATCGTATGCTGGAAATAGCGTCCCGCCGGCATTTCCAGGTCCGTGATCCCCGTTTCCTTCCGCACGGTCTCCAGGGCCTGTTCACTGGACAGGATTTCCTTCTCGACGGCGACCTGCCGACCTTGCAGGTCGGTCAGCTTCTGGCTGACATCCCGCTTCTCGTCCTCCCCGTGCTGACTGACGAACAAGCGCGTCATTTCGTTGACAATCAGGGCCGCCTCGGCCGGACGGCGGCACGTCATCGAGACCACGATATGCTCCGCCTCGCGGTGAGGAAACGCGTTCAGATCCTTGTCCAGGCACCTCAGCGCCCGGACGCGATCGCTCTTCATGGTTTCGCGGAACCATTTCGTGTTGCGAACCGCATCATCCTTCAAAAGCTCTTGCAGGCTTCCCTGGCTCTTCATCAGATTGGCGAGAGACACGCGGTGGCCGTATTGCAGTTCCTGCTGCACCTGGGTGGCTACGATGGTCATGGGATCGGTGTCGACAGGAGGCAGAACTTTGATGACGGTCTCCGCCTTGTACAGGGGCAGATACCGCCGGAACAGGTACCAGGCACCTCCTCCGGCCGCGGTCCCAAGGACCGTCATGAAAATAATCAGCCAGACATGCCGGCGCAGCATGCCCAAGACTTCTTTCGGCGTCAGAGCCGCTTCGGAAACGCCTCTCGCTCCAGAAGGTCTCGACATCCTGCCGGCGACCGTCGGATTACTTTTCATCATGTCACTCTCCGATCGTTACTCCCAGACAGGCACGGCGCCCGGACCAGCGTGCCCCATTCCGTCAGTCATCACTCCTTATTGCGTCAGTCGCCCGATCGCCGAGTTGATGCGCTCCTTGGCAACGCTGGACATCGTGTCTCCTCCCACTTCCAGTGCCCGGCGGTACGCCGCCTGGGCTTTGCTTCGTTCGCCCAGCGCCTCGTTCACCATGCCCAAATGCTCGTAGACATCGGCCGGCGCCGCTCCCGCGGTTTCGTACTGCTGGATCGCCGCTGCCAGAGATGCCGCCGCTTCGGTGTGCTTGCCGTTCTTGTAGAGAACATACGCATACGTATCCAGATAATTGGCCTCGCCCGGGCTCTGCTCTACCGCCGTTTTCGCATACTCCAGAGCCTCCGTGAGCTTCTCGTCGTTTTGGGCCAGCATATAAGCCAGGTTATTCAAGACACTACTGTTCTTCGGCATTTTCGCCCGGAGACTTTCGTAAACGTCGATAGCCTTCTTCAGGTACATTTTATCGGAAGTTTTCTTGTGGGCCGCCGTGAGCAACTGGGCCTTCTTGATGATGTAGTCCATCCCGCGTTCCGTATCCGGTCCGGCTAACTGGACACACTTATCGACGTAACGCTCCGCGTCACCATAGCGGTCCTGAATCTTGGCCAGGTTGAACATGGTGAAATTGGCCGCCAACGAGTTCGGGGCCAGCGCCAGCCGTTCCTGGCAATATTTCGAGACCTCCTCTCCCCCCAGCATCAGGTAGACACGAAGCAACACCTCCACCGCCAACTGCTCGTTGCCCCACGCCTTGTCCACCGCCTTGCGGCAGTACTCGCGGACGGCATTCGTGTCGCCCAGCTTCTTCTTGGCCTCCGCCATGCGATAGAAGGCGATAGCAGCGTAGACGGTATCGACGTACTTGCCGCCCTCCTGGAAGACCCCGTCCAGTTTCTCGGGGCGCCAGGTCCCGCCGGCGCCCGGCTCGCCCGCCGCCGCGATCAGCGCCCGCAGATAGCCATCGAGGGCGGCCGCGTACTGAAGATCCCGTATGGCCTCGTCCACACGCACGTCCGCGGCTGACTGCCGCTTCAACTGATACGCCTTGGCGTAAAGCTCCTCGGCCTGGTCATATTGCTTCTGGTCGATCGCGAACGCGCCGGCACGATTCAGCCAGAATACGCTGTCCGGGAACTCCGCCAGCGTGCCGGCGTAAAGCTGTCTCAGGGCTTCGGTCCGTCCGAGCCTGACGTACGTGGCTTCCAGGATCATCCGGGCTTCCAGGGGAGGTTCCTGGTGATCGAGCACGCCTCGCAATTCGTTGATGGCCTCATCATGGCGGCCCGTCCACAGGTAGGCTTTCGCCAGATCGATGGCCGTGGCCGGGTCTTCCTCAATTGCGCGGCTTTTCCGGAAGTCCAGGATCGCCCGATCGTGATCGCCCATCAGGAAGGCGATCTCGCCGCGCAGCCGCCAGGCCGCCGCATTGCCCGGATTGCCTTCGAGATGCCGATCCACAAGCTCCAGCGCTTGTTTGAGCTGCCCCTGGCGTTTCGCGACCAGCGCCTCCATCAGCAGGGCACGCGGCTCGTCGGGATACTTGTCCTTGAAGCTCTGGAGCTTCTGCTCGGCCTCTCCGATCAGCCCCACGTTCAGATACGCGCGAAGCTGGGCCAGCCGGTTGACGACGTTGTCTTCGAGCGACAGAAGCTCCTCCGAATACTTTTTGACGCCCTCCTTGTCGGCCGTCTCTTCCGCCACCAGGACCAGCCCCTTGAGGGCATCGACCTTGTTCCGGTTCTCGGCATACATCTTCTCCAGGAGCTTCTTGGCCTCGCTATAGCCTCCGACGCGGAAATAATGCCGCCACAGGAGCTGGCTGTCGTTCGACTCGACCAGCAGTTGCCTGGCTTTTTCGTTCTGCTCGCGGGCGCGGAAATATTCGGCATAACTGTCGAGCATGAACTGATTGGTCGGTTCCATCCTCTTGGCCTGCTCGAAAGCCGTCTCGGCCATGGTGAAGAAGGCCCGTTTTCTCGTCTCCTCCACCTCTTTCAGGGCAATGCGTGTCGCCAATTTCCCGAGCATCACGGCGTTGCTGAGGCTGGGTGCGTGGGTCTGAATGGTCTGGCGCAGCGCCAGCGCCGTCAGGGGCTCACTGTCGCTCAGAAAGTCGGCATACACGGCGAGCAGATTGGGATCCCGCGGGTTCAGATGTGCGGCCCGTTCCAGGGCCTGCTTCGTCTCGAGCTTCTGTTGCGAGGACAGGCTGTTACCCAGCTTGTTATTGCGCACGTACAAGGCGTTGGCCATCGCGCGGGCCACCAGCGGGTCCAGGGGATTGAGGGTCGCCGCCTTGCGCACATCCGCGACGGAGTCTTCCTCCTTACCAAGCTGGGCCTTGACATCGCTGCGCAGCATATACCCGTAGGAAAAGATCGGCCTTTGCCGAAGGCACTCGTCCAGGTGGTTCAACGCGCTATCGCGTTCGCCCCGGGCGTAGGCCAGCCGTGCGGCAAAGAGATGACCGGAACAATCGTCCAGGTCGTCACGCTGGGCGAGATCCACGATCTCCTTGGCCAAGTCCCAATTCTCCCGCTGACGAGCGAGATCGAACAAATGACCGGCCGCCATGTGGCGGGGATTCAAATGCCGGGCCTTCAGATAGGCCGGCACCCCTTGAGCACCTTGTGACGCAGTGGCATCCAGCACGCTGCGCCACTCGGATATGGCTTTGTCCCACTGTTGATTCTCTTCGTAAAACGACCCCAACTCCAGGGACCGGCGCAGGGGATCGGCCATGGCCCGGACGGCCTGCTCCTGGAGTTCCTTGCGTCGGGACTCGGGACAATTCAACGGGTCCGGCTCCGCCAGCAGCCCCCGATAGAACAAGGCCGCCACGCTGTTCGGCGCGCATTTCAGAAAGGCCTCGGCGACCGTTTTGGCGACCTCGGCATCCCCTTGCTCGGCTAATGATTGGCAGAGCCGGATGACGTATGGCTCCTCTACGGCGTTGGGATCGATTGGCAGCAGGCGCTGCAGGAGATCGGCCTCCTGCCGCCGGCAATCGCGCAGCTCGGTCTTCATCGCACGTACCGTATCGTCGGAACGGTCTTCTCGATGGGCAGCAGCCGGCTGGAAAGCAATCGGGGAATCGCCAGCCGGCTCTTTCTCCCGAATCGCCGCGAGCAACTGGCCGGCCTTCGCTCGAACCAGGTCCACCTGCAACGAAACAACGTTCGGATCGCCGGGGCTGAACTGGGCGATGCCCTTTTCGGCCTCCGTCACATGGCCGCTGGCAACCAGGGCCCTGATGCGAAGCACCTTGCTCCGGTTGCTCGGCCCAAATCGTTCCTCAAAGGAGTTGACCGCGCTGACGACGGCATCGTACGAGCCGACGCGCAACAGGACGTCCCCGTAATCCAGAATGGCAGTCGGGCGGGTCTGGACGATCCCCGAGCTCAGCGCGGTCCCCAGGAACTCCATCACGGCCCCCGCTTCCGAAGTGTCCTGGAAGATCTTGGCCAGCGTGTAAGAGAGGAAGGGGTCCCGGTCTTCCGGGGCATTCGCCGCCTTGATCTGCTCGTACGCCGCGTAGAGGTTCCGGACCGCTTTGCCCGTCTGCCCCTTGGCCAGGTCCAACATGCCCCGCCACATCAGTACCTCGGAGTTCTGGCCGCTGCCCTGGATTTGCTCGATCTCATGAACGGCTTTCTCGGCCTGCGCCAGAGACTCCTCTCGGGTCGGATCCGACTTGGGCAGGGCAAGAACTCGCTCAACACAGCACTTGGCCAGCAGCTTGCACAGCGAGAACCTGTTGATCCGCTTGGCATACTGTGTGGGGCCGGGCGTATCCTGTGCTTCCGGCAACTCCAGCGCCGCCTGGGCCAGCTCAATGGCCTTTCGCAGAGCTGACGCGTCGCCGCAAGCAGAGAACTTGCGATACTGATAGCTGGCGGCGAAAATCAGGTACTCCACGCTGTTGTCGAGCGCGCGAGCCTGTTCGGCTGCTCGGATAGCCTGGTCGAGTTTCCCGACCGCGGATTTTGAGTCCAGGTACGTGGCATAAAATGAATAGAATTGTGCCAGAGCGGCAAAGGCCTGCGGGCTGGAGGCAAATTTCTGGGTCACCGCCTCGTACTGGGGCTCCAGGACCTTCATCTGCTCTCGTGCGGCGGTGATGCCGCCCCGCTGCGCCACGGTCAACTTCCGGGCCAGGACGTAGATATGCGACTCGGGGACGTTGGCGGCGGCACGAGCGCCCTGCGCCAGGATATCATCCGCCTGTTTTTCGGCCGCATCCTTCTGATCCAGATTGCCCCGGGAGGCCGCAATCTCGCCCTTTTCGATGAAGACCTGCGCCAGGCAATGGTACACCTGTGCGTTGTTCGGGTCGAGCTTCATGGATTCCTGAAGGTCGGTTTCAGCCTCCTGGAATAGCTCGACCGGGGACGTAACAGCTCCCATGCCCGCCAATTCCATCGCCGCCCTGCCCATTATGAAACGCAGATGCGGCCCCAGAATTCTGGCGCCGGCCGCCCATCGACGATCCGCCACGGCCCCGAGGGAGGAGTCCCACTTGGCCTTCTCCTCGGCCAACAGACCGGCATCCTGGATGACCTTGATGGTCTCTTTCGTCTCCGACAGAACCTCGTTCCAGTAGTCGCTCATGCCCCGTCCGGCATTGCCCAGACTGTCGGCGAGGATATAGCAGTATTTGAGCTGGCCCAGGCGGGCCTTCACATTCTGGGGCTCCGATACGACGATGTCCCTCCAACACGCCAGAACCCTGTCCCATTGATTGGTCTCTTTGTAGACGTCGGCCAGCTTGAAGAGCAGCTCGATCTTCCCTTGTGGGGAGCGCGTCAAACCATAGGCTCGCGCGTAGTTTCGACGTGCGGACTCATAGTCCTTGGCGGCCATCGCCGCGTCACCGTCAGCAATGAGCGGGCCGGGATTGCGATTCAGCCGCAGGATGACCCCCACCGCCGCCATCGCCAGGAGCAGAAACACCGTCGAGCCTATCAGTGCGACTTTCTTGTTCAGACGCCTTCTCGCCATGAAGATTCCCCTTTCTTGGCCCCGCTATCTGCCATCGGGCCAATGATTCTGCTCCAAGAGAGGTAAGAGCACCGCCAGGAGCTTCTCACTGGCCGCCACCGCGTCCTCCTTTGTGGGGACAGCGAGCGATTGATTGAAGATCAGCTCGATTTTACAGAAGTACGAATGCTTGCCGAATATGTTCTTGTTCAGAGCAATCCGGGCATCATCCCGACTGCCGGCATATTCTCCGTTGACGCGGAACAAGTAGACCACGGGGAAGCGTTCCGCCGACAGCGAGACAGACCCTGCGACCTTGCCGAAAAGCAAATACCGCCCGGGAACGTCGCGCGGGCCGCCGGGCGCCCCGATTCGAAAACCGACCGCACTGGTGGCCAATCGCTGGTATCCCCCGCCCGTGTAGCACTCTTCCGGGACGTGAGGCACGCGGTCCGGAAGCTTGTAGTAGGTGATAAAGAGCATCACCTGGCGCACGGTGCTCGGAACCGATTCGCGCGGGTCCTCGAGAACCCACTGGATATAATCCTCCGTCCCGAGCGACCGGAGAACGTCGTCATTCTCAATGATCTGCCTGGCCACGACTCTATAGGGGGCCAGCTTCTCCTCGTCCAGCGCGTCGAGCGGCTTCTTCAGGGGCAGCGGCTCTTTTTTCAGATAGAGGCCGAGCTTGGCGGTCACGACGGACATCCCCCCGCCGGCCAAAGCCAGCACCGCCGTACAAATCAGGAAGGCCGGCTGCCAGTATGCCGCACTGTTGTGGCGTGTATTACCCATTATGTCGCGCGCCTCCGGATAATGACGTCCTTGCCGGTGGCTTCACCTTCTTCAATGAACAAACTGGACATAAACCATGCGAGCAGCCCGTAGAAGCCGAATGCCAGAGGCAGCATCGCCAGCCCGAGCATGTCATGGTAGACACCCTGCGTGTACGTCTGGCCCGCCAGGACGTAGATGAACCCGGTGGCCGTCACACGAATGACATTGCACAGAACCGCGATCGGCACGGTACTCAGCAATAGAACAGCCCGCTGCCACATGGGGCGATAATGGAGATAGGCCATCGCCACGCCCAAAGCGAGGAACGCCATCAGCAAGCGCATCCCGCTGCAGGCCTCCGCCACATCCAGCGCGGGCTCCAGCCGCTGCCCTTTGTAGACAATATCGATGAGCGCGCCGCTGGCCGTCGCATCCAGGTCATGGACCATATTGAGCAAGGCGGTCGCTACGGTAGCGGACAGGTGCCGCATGGGCATCGTCAAGCCGACATAATAGCGCCGCGGCAGTGGGATCGCGAATACCAGGAAGAGAATGGGCAGCCAGGTATAACGGATTAAGCGCCAGCCGCCCAGGAACAGAACCACGGCCGCCACCGCCGCAATCAGCGACAGCGGCCGCAGGTACGCGTACCCCGCCGGGCTCACCACATTGAAGATATACGAGGCCAGAATGGCCAATAGAAAAAGCAGGCCCAGGTAATTGGCCCGCGTCTGATGGGGCGCCAGACGCGGCGGCCTGCGGCCCTGCAACAGCTCCGCCAGCGGGTCACGCACGTATTCCAATCCGAGAATCCGGGTCCTTTTCTGGTTGATAAAATAGAGGCTGAAGAGCGGAATGAGGAAGCCATGGGACCAGTTCGGGTCGGTCACCCACAGGTGAACGAGGCGCGCGATCTCGCCGCGAAAGAGAAAAGCGAGCAATCCCCCCAGGATGACAATCTTCACGTAGTGGTGCGGCCCGAGTTCACCCCAACTCCGGTCTGGCACCGTAGCGACGCAAGGTCTTGCGTCTCCACACGGCCGTCCGTGGATCCGTGAAGAGCCCGTCGTCTCAGCCATACCCCCGCATGTCCATCAGAAGTTGGTAAAGAAGGGGAAACCTGTCCCAAAGTCGATATCCGCGAAATTTCGGTCGTACACGAAACCGAAGCCGTAGGCGGCGCGGAACGCGTTCCTCAGGACGGCCCGCCACCTCGTGGTCGCCTCGGTCCCGACGTTGATTAGATCGTTCGGCTTGATGAAGAAATCGGGCTGCTCGCCCGCCGCGATCTTGTCCAGATCGACCAGGACGATCTCTTCTTTCTTCGCGCCGACTCGCCGGACCACTTCGACGTGCTTCGGCCATGCCAGCGGACCGAGGCCGCCGGCCGCCGCGATGGCCATCTTGAGCGTCATCGGCCGGCCCGTGATATTGATGAACCCACTTCGGTTTACGTTGCCCATTATAGCGAACTCGCCGATGATATCAACCGGAACATGAATGGTGTCACCAGGTTTGATGACAATGTTGTAGCGCGGGTCACCGGCCAGCAGCTTTTCGGCAGGGATTCGGATCAGACGAGTCTGAATCGCTTGTTCCCACTCCAGCTCCATCGGCAGCTTCGGGCCCCCGGCCGCAATATTCTGCGTCGGGAATCCTTTTCCGCTCTCCGGCGACCGTGTCGGGGTTTGCAGCCCTTCCTTCCCCACCGGTGGCCTGGCGGACGGTGTCGCATTCCCTAACGCGTCGTTTCGCGTTGGCGGGCTCGTCTGGCCTTTCGGCACGGTGGTCCAGCGCCCGTCGCGGAAGACCCAGTCGAATCCCCCGCTGGGATCCGCTGGGGCGGAGCCCCGCGGCGCCGCGGCGAAGCCCGACTCGCTCTGCGCGGCCGGCAACTCGCGGTTCTGGTCAGTCGTGACGGGGACGGGGACCCAGTTGCCATCCCGGAAAATCCATTCGATCCGCTCCTGCGCTTTGGCATCGGAGGGAGGCAACGTGGGGTTCAGGCCCCCCAACGGAGCCTGTTGCGTTTGGGAGCCTTTCCCGACCGCGTCGTTCTGCATCGGGGCTCCCGTCACCGGCTGCGCCTGGGCGAAGCGCGGCGTGCCCCTGCCGAACTCGACGGGCGATGGCACGACCTTCGGGGGAGCGACGGGTGCCAGCGCCGGATTTTTCGTCTCTACGCGCTTCGGCGGCACCAGCAGCCGAAAACCGCGCGGCAGCACCGTCGCCGTGACCTCATCCTCCTGGTTCTTCGTAACCTTGGCACCGGTCCCGGCAACTTTTCCAGTGGCGGGCCAGCTCGTGCCCTGCGGCGGAGCATTGCTTCGCGCGTGCGGAGCGATCAGATCGAGCATCTCCCGTTCCGTCTCGAATTTCTCGGCCGGCTCGGCAGGTTCCGGGATGTCCGTCCGTGGCGCAGGGGTCTTGGCGTGGTTGAATGGCGTCGGCGCGGGCTGTTGTATATTCGGCGACGGCAGCTCACTTTGTTGCGGTTCCGGCTTGATCAGCTCCAGCTCCGGAATCCGCTTTTCACTCTCGCCCACCGGCACCGGCGCAACCTCTTGCGTCTGTACGCCCGCCGCACCTTCTTCTTTTCGCGAGACGTACACGTAACTGACGTTGAACTGCATTTGGGCCCCTGCCGTAGCCAGGGCATCCATCAGTCGAAAATCGTTGCGAGGAATCACGTACCGGCTCGGGCGACTGACGCCGTTGCCGAGGACGGAGAAGGTCCTCTGCTGCGAGTTCATCAGGGTCACGGTCACCGAGGGCTCCCGCAGAACGTTGGGTGAGAGGCTCTGCTTGATCTGGTCCTCGAGCTGCGTCTCCGTCAATCCGGCGGCCTGGATAATACCGACATCGGGGATCGACAGCCTGCCCGTCTCCGAGATAACGTAGTCGTTGACGAGAAGGATCCCCTCCTGCAGAAGCTCGAAGATCGAGACGCGCACGAGATCGCCCGGACTCAGGACATAGTCCGTCCGGACCGGGACGACATCGCTCGGGCGAGGCTCTTCCCCATTCTCCCATGCCACCGGGGTCTCCTCCGCCGCACCGAGAGAATCCAGAATGACGTTGACCGCCGGCGTAGGACGAAACCGCCCGACCTGGGTCGGGTCCCAGAATTTGTCGCTGCATCCCGCCAAGCTCACGCTCAGGACGATAACGGCAAATAAGAAACCTGCCCTGCGAATGCTGCTCATGACACCGCCACCCTCTTGTGATTTACCATTTATAATTGACGATTTACCCTTGACGCGGCCGATGGACGGTGAGCCGAGTTCGTTGAGGCGAGGCGCCTTCAAATCGTAAATAGTAAATCGTAAATGGTACATTCTTGAGGTTTATCGGTTCTCCACCTCCTCGGCTTCACAAATCCAGGGTCAAAAAGCGGATGTAGATACGGGGGACCGCGGGTTGGCGGATCCCCGGACTTGGGAAAGGCGACTGTGAATCACAGACTGGAGTGCGACGCGACCCGCAATCGGCAGAGCTGTGATACAGATTAGGAAAAGTCCTTGCGCGAGGGGAGGTTGTCATCCTGAGCCGAAGGCGAAGGATCTGGCTTGGGGACGAGAGGTTTCACTATGGTGCGGCCCAGATCCTTGGGTTCCCAAACGCGATACGGCGCGTTTGGGGTCCCTTTCACTGCGCTACGCTTCGTTCAGAGCCTGCCCTGAGCAAAGCGCAGGGATGACATACTGCGCACGAATTAACCACAAGCCATGGGATGCGTTTTTCAGTGCTGAAAGCGAGGTTCGGGGCTGGGCTGCTCCGCGCGGCGCTGGCGTGCGCGGCTCCAAAATGCATATCCGAGTACGGCCAACAGCACAACGGCCGAGATGTGGTGCAGCGGGCCCGGTCCCATGTTGTGCACGTGCGAGACGACGTTGACGTCGACGCCGGAGATCATGGAATCCAGCAAAATGCCCCCGGCCAGGGCGCAGCCTGCCACCGTCAGGAGGTACAGGATCGCCACGCGCCGGCCCAGCGCGTTCCAGATGGTGAGCAGGCCAGCCGCGTTCGTGGCCGGCCCCGTCATCAAGAAGACCAGGGCCGCCCCCGGGCTCAGCCCCTTGAGAATCATGGCGGCCGCCACCGGCACCGAGGCCGAAGCGCATACATACAGAGGGATTCCGACCGCCATCATCACCAGCATCGCTCCAATCCCGCTTCCCAGCCGCTCGGCAAAGAAATTATCGGGCACCAGCACGGACATCACGGCGGCAATCGCCAAGCCCATCAACAGAGGCTTGCCAATATCGCGGGGCAGGGACACGAAACCGTATTTCATGCCTTTCCACAGAGACGTGGAATTCTCCGTCTGTACCGAAGGCGCGGGATCTGGCGTTTCTGCCGCCGTGCCACAGCATCCGTGCACGCATTTCTCCGCTTCGGCAGGCTTCTGGGCTTTCGGTCCGAAAATGTTGACGAGCACACCGCCTACCAGCCCCGTTGCAAATGCCGCCACGGGTCGAAAGATAGCGAATACCGGCCCCAGCAGACCGTAGGTCACGAGAATACTGTCCACCCCGGTCTGCGGCGTCGATAACAGGAACGAGACGGTCGCTCCCTGGCTCGCCCCGTGCTTATGCAGGGACATGGAGACCGGGATCACGCCGCAGGAGCATAGTGGCAAGGGGACCCCGAAGAGCGATGCCTTGAGCACCGGTAGCAGGCCCTGGCCACCGAGGTGCCGCTCGACCATCCGCCGGGAAACCAGGACCGACAACAGACCAGCGACGAAGAACCCGAACAGCAGATACGGTGACATCTCGGCGGCTGTCGTCCAGAAACCCACAACCATTTGCTGCAAGAGACTAAGCATGGCGAATCATCCCGGAATCGGCCGCCTGTTCGGATGGGATGCTCTCGCTTCGGAGCACACTGCCTCGCAGAGAGACCGTAACATCCCGAAAATTCATCTTCCTGCCGCTACGCGCGAGCGCCTCACGAGCCACGCGGGTCAACCCGGAACAGCACGGCACTTCCATATGTACGACCGTCAGGCCGCGCAGGTTGTTCGATTGCAGAATTTGAGCGAGTTTCTCGATGTAGAACGCCGCGTCGTCCAGTTTCGGACAGCCCACGGCGATGCTGCGGCCTTTGAGAAACCGCGGATGAAAATCCCCCATCGCAAACGGAACACAGTCCGCCACCAGCAGCAAGTCCGCATGGGCGAAATAAGGCGCGGTCGGCGCGACCAGCTTCAATTGCACGGGCCAATGGCTCAACTGCGAGGGGATGGCCTCCGCCGACTCGCTGTCTGACGGATCGTGATTTCTCAACTGCTGCGCTGCCAGACCCGGACAGACGAACAACGGTGCAGGATGCGGCGGTTGCGCCTGGTGCTCTTTCACGGCTTCTTCATCGAATTGGGCCGCCTCACGCCGCTCGATCGTGATAGCTCCCTCCGGGCAGTGGCCGAGGCACGCTCCGAGACCATCACAGTATGAATCGCTCACGAGCCGGGCCTTGCCGTTGATAATCCGAATGGCCCCTTCGGCACAAGCCGTCGCACACAGGCCGCAGCCCGTGCATTTGCCTTCGTCGATCTTCACGATGTTTCGCACTGGCATCTTCATCTCCACGACCGCTTTACGCTTTGAGCGTTGCCGCAAGATCCTCTTTCACATTGCCAATCAGCTTTATCGCGAACGTCCGCACCAGAACGTCCAGCGCCTCCGGTGTTACAAAGGCCGGCAGGCTCGGGCCAATCCGGATATCTTTGACACCCAGGTAGAGCAGCGTCAGCAGAATTGCGACTGCTTTCTGCTCGAACCAGGACAGAACGAGCGACAGCGGCAGGTCATTCACGCCGCAGCCAAATGCGTTGGCCAAGGCCACCGCGATCTGGATGGCCGAGTAGGCGTCATTGCATTGGCCGCAATCCAGCAGCCGGGGTATGCCGTCAATCTGGCCGAACTCCAGCTTGTTGAAGCGATACTTGCCGCACGCCAGCGTGAGAATCACGCAATCATCGGGCACCTGCTCGGCGAACTCGGTGTAGTAGTTGCGGCCGGGCTTGGCGCCGTCGCAGCCGCCGATCAGGTAGAAATGTCTGATTTTGCCCTGTTTGACCAAGTCGATCACTTTGCCGGCAACGCTCATCACGGTGTTGCGGCCGAAACCGACTGTGATGTACTTCTCCGGCGCATCCTCGCGGAACCCCGGTGCGGCCAGCGCCGCCTCAATCACCGGCGTGAAATCCCGGTTGGCAACATGCATGACATCCGGCCAGCCGACAACGCCCGCAGTGAAAATCCTGCCCTTGTAGCTCTCCTTCGGCTTTTGCAGGCAGTTGGTCGTCATCAGGATGGCGCCGGGGAACTCGTCGAACTCGGCCCGCTGGTTCTGCCACGCCCCGCCGTAATTGCCGACTAAGTGTTTGTACTTCTTCAGGCCCGGATACGCGTGGCACGGCAGCATCTCGCCATGGGTGTAGACGTTGATGCCCTTGCCCTGCGTCTGTTTGAGAAGCTCCTCGAGGTCCTTCAGATCATGCCCCGAGACCACGATGCACTTACCTCGAATCGGCGTGACGCACACTTTCGTCGGCTCCGGATGCCCGTAGGTCTCCGTATTGGCGGCGTCCAGCAGCTCCATCGCCTTGAGGTTGATCTCGCCCACCTTCAGCGCCCGTTGCAGCAGATCAGCGCCGTCGGTGGGTCTACGTGTCAGGTAATCGAGCATCTCGTGAAAAACGCTGTAGTGCCGCTCATCCTCCTTGCCCAGAATTTGCGCATGATCCGTGTAAGCCGCCACGCCCTTGAGGCCGTACATGATCAATTCTTGCAGTCCGGCCGTCACCGTGCCCAGGCTCTCAATCCGTTTCTCGATGGAGACCTCGCGACCCCGGCGCGTCAAGGCTTCCAGATCGTCTCGCGCCTCCCACCAGCGAACCGGACAGTCCAACCTCTCCAGGGTCTGTCCGGCCTGGAGCGCAGCCCTCTCGTAAAGCTTGCGCGCCCGCTCCTTCATCTCGGCCGCCTCATTCATGAACTCTGTGAAGCGGGCCGGGTCAAAATTGACGTTGGTCAGCGTACTGAACAGCGCCTTGACCATGAAGACGTCCACGTCCCGGTCCCTTGCCCCCAACTGGCAGGCCCGATGCGCATAACGCGAAATGTCCTTGACCGCGTAGATCAGCAAATCCTGCAGTGCGGCGGTCTGGGCATCTTTGCCGCATACGCCCATCGCCGTGCAACCTGTTCCCCTCGCCGTCTGCTCGCACTGGTAACACAACATGTCCATATAAAAAGTCTCCTTAGGCCCGAATCATCGTCAACAGCATCTTAAACCGCTCGTCGGCTGCCACCGCGTGCGGCACGTTGTTTGGCATGATGATAATCTCCCCCGCCGACACCGTGGCCGCCTGGCCGCCGATCATCAAGGTCGCGCGGCCGTCGATCACCTGGACGACGGCGTCATACGGGGCGGTGTGCTCACTGAGCTTTTGACCCGCATCGAAGGCAAACAGCGTGATCGTCCCCACCGGCTTGTCCACGATCGTCTTGCTCACGATCGAGTCGGGGGCGTAATCGATCAGCTTGTCCAAGCTTCGGGGCTGAGCCACACATGCCTCCAGCACACTCGATTCCGTTCGTTTTTGCGCCATGCTCATTCCTCCTTCAGCTTTTTTGTGTTCCTTCCCGGTCCCATGCCTCGACTCTTTGCCAGCTCCTCCAGGGTGACCGCGCCGAGATACTCATCCATCCGGTTCTGCAGCTCGCCGATTTTTCTTCGCACGGGACATTGGGTCCGTCGCGGGCAGGCCGCCTCACGCAGCAGGCACCGGTTGAGGCTCACCGGCCCCTGAATCACCCCTATGACGTCCAGAAGGCTGATCTCGGCCGGCTTGCGGCCCAGTCGAAACCCCCCTTTCGGTCCCATGCAACTCTCGACCAGCCTCGCCTCGTGCAACTGCTGCATCAGCTTGCACGCGAGTTGATAAGATACCCCCTGCTCCCGGGCCAGGACGCGGGTCGAGACAGAGTCCCCGTGGCGGGACCTGGCCAGCCTGACCATCAGCCGCAGAGCATAATCAGTATTCCGTCTTATGATGTCCATCTCGATTGCCGGATTCGGCGCTATTCGCTGATTGGGCCTCTATACGGCACAATCCGCTGTATATAAGACTAATATAGTCCTACTGGTTCGCCAAAACCAGGAAAAATAATGAAATTCTTTCGCACGGCCTCCATTTTCAATCCCCTGCCGCCGGCGGAACGGAGGTGGTCACCTCGCGCGCAAAGACGACGGGGAGGCGACGGTAATTCCGCCCTCCGCAGCAATGTCCACCTGTCCCTGGAGGCTCTTGGCGGAGACGAACTCGTAGTCCTGGGCCCCACGCACAAGAACACCGCTGTTGTCTACTTCCAATTGAACCGTCAGTTCGGGATTTCTGTGGAAATGGAGGATCGCATCTCCCCAGAGACCGCCGAAAACACAGCGAACAACCGCCACACAGGAATGGGAAATGGGTAGGTCTGACCCCCTATTCCGCTTTGGTGCTTCCCGTGCACTCATTTGAGCCATATCAACCTCTTGGGGAATATTAGGGGCACCGGTTTTGCGAGTCGCATACACCCATAATGGGTGGCTGTCCGCGTGATCCCCGTTATCCCCGATGAGTTTTATCTCCGGCAACAATGAGCGAAGTCCTGAACGTTTGCGTCGCACGGAATATCATCGAGATTGCTATATAAAATATGGAAGTGAGGGGTTCATTCAAAGTGGAAGAATTCGAGAAAGGAGTAAATGTTATGGCAGTGCAAGATCCAAAGGAACTGTTTGTGATGTTGCTCAGCGACGTCAGGCAGAACGAAGAGCGTACGACGAATATTCTCCAGGAGCTCAGCGAAGCTGTCGAGGATCAGGATATCAAGGAAATGATAGATTCGCGGATCTTCCTGAAGAACCAGACTCTCAACACGCTGGACCGATGCTTCAAGCTCATCGGGGAGCAGCCGAAGAAGCCCAGCGGCCGGATGCAGGAAGTCTTTATCGAGGACTTCCGCCGGGAGCTCGACGAGATCAAGGGACCGCTGGCGAGGACCCTTTTCATCGCGGCCAAAGTCAACCATCTGATGCATTTTCGCATCGCTGAATACGTGGCCTTGACCGCGATGGCCGACCTGACGGGCCACTACGCCGTCGGCTCGCTGCTGGAGAGTTGCCTGGCCGACAAGCTTGCCTTCGTGGAGCGGAACCGCCGGCGGATCCGCCGCCTCGTCGAGAGCGAGATGGCGGTGGGTGTCGCCTGAGCAACAGAATGAAAGATCCATGCTCCGGGCACAACGGAAAGGCACGGTGAGTGCGAATAGGTTGTGCACCGGGTTGAACGTGTACGGGGGAACGTGCTGTTTCCCCCGTATCTGTTTTGCAGCATATCCGGGGACACCATAGAATGGCGGTCCGTTAAGGCCCTGGGCCGCAACTTTCCACGTTTTCTGCAGATGGTTTGCCTGAATGGCCGAAATCACTCATAAGGAGGGTTTCTTCGTCTTTCTCGCGATGAAAGTAAGAACCGCCGATTTGAACGGATGCAATCATCGCCCCAGATATTTTCTGCCTGCAAATCCCTTAACGGACCGCCATTCGGGACACCATACTCAATTCAAGACCGAAATAAGTAAGGTGTCCCCGGAACTGCCAATTTTGCCTCGCGTGAGTTTCATGTAACTTCTTCCTCCCATCTTCTTTCGATGTCGTTGTTCGGTTCCATCCAGTGCAGCACAACGCCTGTCTGGGGACACCATACTCAATTCAAGATCGAAACAAGCCAGGTGTCCCCGGAACTCATTTCTGCTTTCCAAACCTCAACTCGCTCAAGCGCTCAATCAGCAGACTGGTGACCCCGGCGATCTGCCCACGGGCAAGGTCTTCGAGATCACTCATGGACACCACCACACAAGCCGACCCATGCTCGTGGAACGCTCGGTCAATGAGTGCCTCTGCGTGGCCCTTGCCGTTAGATTTAGCTGTAATGCCTTGCCGGGAGAGAATGACCCCGAAGCGGCAGTGCGTAAGACTCATTCGAAACAGGAAGTACCCAACGTGCTCGGCCCCCACGGTTTTGTTCCAGTTCTTGCATTCGATGAGGAAGTCTCGGCCGAAGACATCCCCGATCAAGCTCGATGTCGGTGACATGTTGCTTACGACAAGGTCGTATTCGGATGCTCCTGCGCGGTCGCGCAGGTTCCTCCGTGGCACGCACCCAGGGAGGAGCGAGAAGAAGTAGAAGGCAACATCTTCAAGGCGCTTGCCCTTGGACTGGTTGTCGGGCGCGTCGTCCATATGGTCGAGGAGAACACGCAAGTACGAGCGCGTAAGGTGAAACTCCTCCGTGCCCGAAAGGCGTTGAAACACGGCGCGCCCATTCTCGTCATTTTGCACGAAGCGACGTAGGACCTCCTCGGCAAAACCGGATGGCGAGTCCCACCCATTTGCCTCGGCCTCCTTCCGGCATTTCGCGGCCACGGCGTCCAGCGCCTTCCTTTCCACGTCCGACAGGCCGAAGATGGCGTAAAGCCAGTGCTTACCGTAGCCTCCCCCGTGCCTGTGTCCCCCGAGTATGTCATCTGCCTGCGTCAAGAGGGACCATCGGAGGGCCTCAGCCCCGTTGCCGAGCTGATGGGTTGTTTGCGTCAGAAGCTGCGACAATAGTGCACGGTAGACTCGCTGCTTGGAAGACCGCTGGGCCTCGGCATGCGAATCCCACAACTCGCGCAACAGGTTCCGCGCAGGTAGTAACCACCCTTGCTCAGATAGAAAGGACCAGGCGGCGAGGCACCACTGTCGGCCGGTATTACGCACCGGGAAGTCTTTGCCCAGCGGATCACCATCCCCACCAGTCTTACAGACGTTAAGGACGTGCTCTCGAAGGATCTGAGCGGTCTCAAGTGTTACGCGTCCCCCAGTAAGCTTCTTCACCTCCTCCATCACGTTGTATTGTACTGAGGCCATCGCTGCCCTCCTGTAGAATTACTTAGCGACAGTCACGAACGGCAGTCCACTAAGCGTTCATATCTGGTATATCTGGGGGCACCATACTCAATTCAAGACCGAAGTAAGTAAAGTGTTGCCGGAATTCCGGAAGCCCGCTAGCTATTAGTCCTTCATTCCAATTTGAGAAACACCGGGACGGTGCCGTCTTCCTGCAAAGCCCAATACTTTCTGCACTCGGGCACCAGCTTTCCATCAACAAAGGAAAACGCAAACACCTCTGATTCAATTTCTTTCAGAAGCAAAATCTTCTCGTATGCAAGAGTCTCAAGCTTCTGGCGATCCGTCTCTATGGTAGGATTTAGGTGGTGGTAGTCGTCTCGCTTTTGCCACAGGCTCAGAAACTTTTCCCTCAAAGTCTTCGATATGAATTGTCGGGTTTCCAGCTTTTCGACATTTTTTTCGAAACTCTTGTCTGGTGTCCAGCCGTTCTTCGCACAAAGGAACTTCGCAATCGCTTCCGCGACTGCTTGAGACAGAGCGACTGAACCATAGTAGTGCCCATCTCTGAAAAGAAGGGCACATTCTGCCGAAACAGACGCAAATTTAGTAAGAGGAACTATCCCATGCGGCTTTACCTTCAGGTACCGTTCCACCCGGGACGAGAGTGTCTGCTCGAACTCTTGCTTGATCCCATCCTCGGTGATCACTCTCTGCATGATTTCCTGAGGATCCATATCTTTACTCCCTCATGAGCAATACCATGGATCTATCCTGTTTTCCATGCGCCGCGTCTTGTTTTTGGCTCAATTCTCGACATCCGATGGCGGTCTCACCCATTCTCGGTCTCACCACATCTGTCCGGGCCACAAAGGGCTCCAACGCATTCGTCGCAGCTTCGTCAGGGGTGCTCCACTGGAGGGCATTATGGCGGATGCGGCCGGAGGAGGCAAGGGGAAAAGCAACAAGTGAGAAGTGGGGATTGGCAACAACTAATCACACGAATCACACGAATAAGAAGGGCTCTCTGCTCGGATTCGTGGCATTTGTGCCATTCGTGGTTAAGCTCCTCAGCGTCGCCTCCCCATAAGGCGGCTCGAAAAGGCGGATTTATCCGCAGATTGCGCAGATTTCACAGATTCAGAATGGGTAAATCTGCGTAAATCGGCGAATTGCCGCGCTTTGCTCGCAATGACATGATCTGCGGACGATCTCCTGGCCTTTTTCGCGTGGTTCGCGTAGTTCGCGGTCAAAAGGCAGCCTTGACGCTCTTCTTCGTGTCCTTCGTGCTCTTCGTGGTTAGAGAATTCTTTGAAGGGTCCCTTTAGTCTTGGCGGGACAAGGGTTTACAAGATAGGCAACGGGCGCAGTGTTTTATATTCTTGTTGACATCGACGTATGGTTAATGTACCATATATATGACCTACGGTCGGAAATTCGAAATTCTAAACCCGAAATCCGAAACATGTCGTGGCGAACGGGGCGCGGCCATCCGAAAGGGGAGCAGGGCCGGCGACCGCGTTTTGATCTGTAGGGGCAGGCCCCTGTGCCTGCCCTGCAGCGGAGGGCGGCCACAGGGGGCCGCCCCTACGAGGTGGATTGGTTTCGGATTTCGAGATTCGTGCTTCGGATTTTTGATGGGAGTGGAGAACCGTGAGAACGCGGAAGAAGCGGAAGAGAGGGAAGAGGGGACCGACCAAGGCCGGGGCCGCGCGGAAACGACGGCTTCGCGTGCCACCGCCGGAGAGCGAGGTCTGGCCCGAGCAGTACCGGGGCCAGAACTGGAAACCGGCCTATGCCATTCTGTTCGCGGGCCGGTGCCAGTTGTGCGCGTACTCCTGTTCCCTGCCGAAGTCGCGCCAGTTGCGGGATAAGTGGCGGAGCGAAACCCGCCGGCTGCTGTGCACCAATCATCCGGCCAGTCCCGGCGTGCTGCAGGAGGTCCTGCCCACCGATACGTGCCGGAACTTCAAAGCAAAATCCTGGCAGCCGGTCCGGGCGAAACCCGCGAGGAGCATCCCCCGCCCGACGGCGGATGAATCCGACCCCAAGGTCCGGCGCATCCCGCTGGGAAACAACCTGTTCGCCATCGTCGATGCCGCCGATTACAGGAAACTGAGCAAGTACCGGTGGTATGCGAGCCGTCACGGCCCCAATATCTACGCGAGCTGTCGCAAGAACGGCAGGTCCGTGTACATGCACCGCATGATCATGCGGCCCCGCAAGGGCTATGTCGTGGACCACATCGACGGCAACGGCTTGAACAACCGGCGCTGCAATCTGCGCGTGTGCACACCGCAGCAGAATCAGGCCAACCGGGGGCCGCGCGGCGGGTCCTCCCGGTTTGTCGGTGTGCATCGCCATGGCGACAAATGGCAAGCGGGGATCCGCTGGCGCGGGAAGTATTACTACCTCGGACTTTTTGACGACGAGGTCGAGGCAGCCAAGGCCCGCGACCGCAAGGCTTACGAACTCCACGCCGTGCACGCCTATCTCAACTTCCCAGAGGATTTCGGGCGTTGATTTCGGGGCAACGACGTGGCTATCCCTCTGGCAGACTCGACCGGCCGGCGACGGCGATCCTACCGTCCGGCTCGATATCCACCTGTCCTTGCAGGCTCTTGGCGGAGACGAACTCGTATTCCTGAGCCCCGCGCAAAATAACGCGGCCGTTGTCGACTTCCAGATGCAGTTCCTGTTCCGGGTGCCTGTGCCGGAGCACGTTGGCCAGGAGGAAAGCCTTTTCGAGGCCGTCGCCGGTGCCGTAGTTTGCCAGCTCATCGGGTTGGGCCAGGCGGTTTTCATTGTAGATGGAGGCGCCGGCCGCGCGTGTGAGCCAGTCATAGACCCCTTCGATAGACATGGATTTCGTCATCTCCAGGGAGACGGGACTTCGCTCGATGGCCGCTTTCACAAAGGGCCGCCAGTCACAGCCTTCCATGTCCCGAAAGGCATAAAATGCCAGGTCGGCCACCGCGTTGTGAGCACGGGCCTGACGCAAATGCTCGATAATCTCCTCGCGGTTCTGCTCGACGGAGACTTGGATTACTCCGGCGTCATGGAAATTCTTGTCGCCGCCGGGCAGGTCGGCCTCGATATGCACGAAACGGTGCAGGTCGTCAACGAATTGGGCTGCATCGGGGATCGTTCCTTCAAGGAACGCTCGCAGAGTCTCCCGGCCGCGCGCCTCACGGGCATCGATCTTCTGTCGATTGAGGAACTCGTTCAGGCGATCGCAGCGGATACGTCCCGGCAGCTCAAAGGGAGCAAAGTCGTCCTCGGATACTTCCTCGAGCAGTTTCTCGTGCGTGGCGTCGCCGATTTTGTAGGGGCTGCCATGCTCGTAATGGTAGAGCGTCTCGGCCGGAATGAACTTCGGCTGGCCGTGACAATCCCGGCAGATTTGGAAATACTTCTGATAACGAGGCTCGGAGCGCAGAAAGCTGGTAAAGACGGTCAAGGTCACGTCCGTCGAGAGATACTCGGCGAGCCGGGCCTGGAAATGCTCGTAAGCCTTCGGGTCGATGGTCGCGTCCGGGTACAGGCAGTGGACGTATCCGGTGTTGTGCGCGACGACTGTGACCCGCTCGTGGCGCAGGGCCCGCTGGGCCTTGTCGGAGATCTCCGTGCCGTTGAACCACATCGTCCTCGTGACCAGCCGCCGGTTGTTCGTCAAAATGCCGTCCTGCAGGTCGAGGAAGTTCTGCGAGTGCAGCGGCGTCAGAATCATATAGATGTCTTCAAAAGGGACGCCGCACACGACGAAGGCTGCCGCGGCGTAGAGGGCCGCCAGGGACACGCACTCCCCCGCCGCTCTCTGGTAACCCGGCTTGATCCGGAAGGCGTCCATCGCCTCGACGGTTTCCGTCTTCCAATAGGGGATGATATCGGTCGTGTATTTATCGAGCCCGAAATGCTTGCGAATATCCACGTCGAAGTAATACTTGTCGCCTTCGTAGCCGAACAGGGCATTGCTTTGGGCAATCTGCTCCGGCGACATGTACCGCTCGAACCGCTTCAGCTCGGTGTTCCTGTCGGTCAGCCCCCACGTCTCCAGGTCGAGGTTGAAATCGAACTCGTCCATGATGAACTGCCGCAGCCGCATCAGCTTGCGATAGCTGCCCTTGCCCTCGAGCTTGCGGAACGACTCCAGCTCGCGCCATTTCCAGAGGATCGGGCTCATGATATTGGCCAGCACTAGGCTGTACATCAGCTCCGGAAAGACGAAGATTTCCATGTCCGAGAGGGTATACGCCGACGAGTATTTCTCGATGTCTTTCGCGTCCATAATTCCTTCCCCTGCAACACCGTGCGACGGCGGACTTCGGATGAGCGCCGCCCGAATCCGAAATCCTCGCCGGAAGTCTACCATAAAGGGCCTGCCCTCACTATAGTCTGTCCGGATGGACTTTGTTCTCTGCGGCGAGCGCCGTGTGCGACTACGTTTTCTGGCGAACCCATGCGCTTTTGTCATGCTGAGCGAAGCGAAGCATCTGGGCAGCGCAGGAAAAGTCCCCGCCGCATCCAGTCACGTACAGGTCCGTGGCCAGATCCTTCGCTGACGCTCAGGATGACAGAATCCGTGCGTTAAGTTGTCTCGTACCGCATCAGGACCAGCCACGAAAATCAGTCGCACACCGAGCGCCGGGCACTTGGGGGCTCGGGTCTCCGGACTCAAGGTTCCGGCGTGCAGCGTTCGTACAATTCGCACGACGCGCACGCGGGGCGGTGCCGGCCGGTGCAGTTCTCCAGAATCCCGATCCGCGAAAGGGCGAAGTCGTACTTGACCGGGTCGTCGGGCTCTATCCTGGCAAACTCTTCCGTGACTTTCCGTGCCGTGGAGAGAGAAATCGTCTTGTGGTCGTGAAGACCCAGAATGCGGCAGAGCCGGCCCATGTGCACGTCCATCGGGACGATAAGTCCCGCCTTATCGACGTGCTTCCACAGCCCCAGGTCCACCTCGTCACAGCGCACCATCCAACGCAAGAACAGGTGCAGCCGCTTGCTCGCACTGCCCCGGCTTGGGCTGGCCAGGAGATAGCCCAGTCCATCGGAAGTGCGTGTACCTCCGTGCGAGTCCGTGTATGTCCGGCACAAGGAGTCACAGAACGTACTCAATGCCGGCAGCACGGTCGCGTGCTCGTTGCGGTAGCCCTTCAGAAAGAACGATTCCAGGCTGCCATAGTCGTCAAAGACGCGGCGGAACAGCTCGAGCAGATCGGACAAGTCGTCCCCGGTCGTGAAGCGGTGTTTGAAGCTGCGCAGCCTTGCCCGGCTCGTTCCGTTGAGATGCGCGGTGAACTCGTAAGGCGCGTGATCCATCCGGTCGAAAAGCTGCGTCAGGCTGCGCTCGATCTGCTGCACGCGGCCATAAGCCAGCGCCGCCGCCAGAAAGGCCGTAATCTCCATGTCCCGGCGATCCGCATACCGGTAGACGAACTGAAGCGGGTCCGGCGGTACGAAGGCGCGATGGTTGTACCGGGCGTAGAGTCTTTCCAGAAGCGCTTTGATTTGCAGGATTTGCCTATCCATCAGGAACCGTCGTTTACGCCGGCAACGTATCGCCCGTTGCTCCGGAAGACCTCAACCCGGCAATCGAAAAGCCGGCTCAGGGTATCCGAGGTCAGCACTTCATCCGCCGGGCCGTTGGCAAATACGCTACCGTGCTTGAGCAGGACCACCTGGTCCACCGATCGCGGCAACTCGTCGAGATGGTGGGAGATGATGACTACGGTCGGATGGGAGTCCCGGTTCAGCAGCCGGTCCAGGACCCCGATGCAGGCGGCGCGGGCGCCCATGTCCAGCCCCGCCGTCGGCTCATCCAGCAGCAGGAGCTTCGCCTGCGCCACCATCGCACGGGCCAGCAGTGCCCTCATCTGCTCACCGGTGGAGAGCTGGGTAAATGCGTTGTCCCGCAGTTCGTCCAACCCGAGCAGTTCCATCTCCGCCTCGACTCGTTTCCACGCCTCCGGTCGAATCTCCTCATGGAGCGGCAGCCGGACGGTCCCGAACAGGCCGGTGGCCACAACATCGCGGACGCACACGCGCTCGTCAAAGGCGGGGCTGCGAGAGGGCTCAATCAGGCCAATCGAGCGGCGGATATGGGCAAGGTCAACCCGGCCGTACACCTAGCCCCCGATACTGACCGTGCCGCGGCTCGGCCACACATATCCGCTCAGGACCGCCAGAAGCGTCGACTTGCCCGAGCCGTTCGGGCCCAGTATGGCGCAGCAGCTTCCCGCGGCAATCTGCAAGGAGATGTTTGCCAGGATGGGGTGCCCCCACCGGACAACACTGACGTCTTCGAGGTTTACAGTATATGCGTTCAAACTGCTTGCTGTCGTTAGTCATCCTGCCAACCGGTCGAAATCAACGTCCCTTCCGCCAGCGGACGCCGACCTCGACAACAGACAGCGCTATTATCCTCCCGGATGGCATGCTTGGCAAGTGTGCAGCTCACGATTACAGGTCTCCCGGCCGGCGACGACCGATCTGCTCCAGCGACTGGGTGAGAATCTTCAAGTGCCTGTTTTCCTCGCGAATGATGTCCTTGAGCACCTGGACGTTGTTCTTGCCGAGGACAAATTCTCTCAGGCCGGTATAGTACGCGATCACGTACTCCTCTTTCTGAATGGCGAGTACCAGCACGTCGATCTTGCTCTCGCGACCGGTCAACTCTCTCGAGGGATCGGCCCGATCGCCAAAGACCGGCGGCGTGGGCACCTGTGGTCGGGAGCTGCGGCTGCGGCCGGGCTGGTAGTAGCCGAGCTGCCACGATTTCTCGGACAACTGTTCCTTCATCTCGACGAAGATCTGGATGTGGTGCCTCTCCCATTGAGCCAGCTCATTGAAGAGCTTGCTGACCTTCGGATCGTGGCAGAGGCTGGCGGCCTTGCGGTAGAATTCGGCCGCGTTGCGCTCCATTTTCTCCGCGATCTCCAGAATCTCGTACGCTGTCAGCCCATGTGCCATGCGCCGCTCCGCTCAGGAGTCTTGAATTGCGATTTCTTCCTTTCGAGTTGTCCGCCTTGCCGCGACTCAGAAGTCAACACTAAGAATTGGGAACCCTTCTGGCTTTAGGGAATTTCCTCGGATACAATGCCGCCGGAAGATGGACGAGATTCAGCGAAAACTGGCCCTGATGGACGGTCAGCTTGCAGGGCGGCGTTTACACCGCCGACTTGTGAGCACGGCCCCGCTGTTCCTTCCGGCGATAGGCCTGATGGTTGGGATTCTACTGCAGGACCGGGTTGGGAACGCTCTGATGGGGCCTGCGGTATCGACCTCGCTTGGGACGTGGCTCACTCTCCTTTCATTTGGCGTGGCGGCCGCATGGATATACTTCGTGCGGAACCGGCATAGTCCACGTCCGGAGATCCTTGCCTACGGTGCTTTGTTCTGCTTCACGTGCCTCGGCGCAGTCCGTCTGCTCGTCTTCGAGAAGGCAGGCCCGCGCGACATCCGGAACATAGTCGGCTCGGAGCGTGTCCTCGCGACCATTCGCGGCCGCATTCTGACCCGGCCCTACCAGGAGCGGCAGGACTGGTGCTTTGCTCAGTCCGTTTCCGCAGACCCATCCAGTGCGTTCTACCTGAGATTGGACGGGCTCCAAACGCCTACGGGATGGCAGCAAGTCACCGGCACTGTTCGAGTGCAGGTGGACGAACCCACTCCGAACCTCCGGGTCGGCGACCGTGTTCGGGCCTATTGCTGGCTGCACCGGTTCGAGGAGCCGAGCAACCCCGGCCAGTTCAATTTTGCCGAGTATCTCAGAATCCGAAATATCTATGTGGGAGCATCCGTGCCGACGCGAGATGCGATTGTGACATGCGACGACGGGTCACCGGATATCTGGATCGGCCTGCGGAGCACCTTCACGGGTGCGGCCGCACAAGGACTGCTGGACCATCCGCCCGTCGATACTCAGGGCGAGGCCATGATCGAGGCGCTGCTCCTGGGCGAGAGACGCAACATCGATCGCGATACCAACGAAGCCTTCCGACGGACCGGCTTGCTCCACTTGATCAGCCTCTCCGGCATGCACCTGAGCATTCTCATTGGGATCGTCTGGTGGTCGTGCAAGCCCGCGGGATTCTCGAAGCGGACCCGGGCCCTGATCTGTATCCTGGCCACGGCGGTTTTCCTGCTGATCGTTCCGCCGCTCGGACCCATCCTCCGAGCCGCTGTGATCGTGTGGGCCTACTGCGCCTCGATCCTTTTGCGGCGCCGGGCCAATGCCGTCAACTCCCTGTCCTTAGCTGTCATCGTTCTTCTGTTGTTTCGACCGACGCAGTTGTTCGAAGCCGGCTGGCAACTGTCGTTCGCCTCCGTCGCCGGGATTCTCGCCTTCACGCGGAAAATCGAGGACCTTGCTCATGCGGGAGCCCGCCACTGGTTCCGCCCTGCGAATCGGGAAGCCGGAGCAGCGATGCGGCTCCTGAGGAACACGGGCGCCGTGGTGATCCGGGTGCTTTCGGTCGGTGTTTCCGCCTGGCTCGGCAGTGCCGGCATTCTGCTCTACCACTTCTATAACATCACGCCGCTGGCGAGCCTGTGGACGGCCATCGCCTCGCCCTGGGTGACTGCGATTCTCGTACTCGGCTTTCTCAAGATCCTTCTTTCCTTCTTCCTGCCCACCTTGAGCCTTCTTCTGAGTTATCCCCTCAGCCTGCTTGCGGACCTGCTCATCTGGCTGGTCAAGCTCATGGCCGGAATCGATTTCTCCTATATCCTGATCGGCCATGTGCCGCTGGTGCTCATCGTCTTGTACTACGTTCTGATCCTGTTCGCCGCGTTCGTCTACCTGCGCCGCCCCGTTGTGAAAAAGGGCCTGTGTACGGCGATGGCCCTGACGCTGGTGCTCTCCCTGGGCGTCATGAAGTGGCAGAGAACGCACCGCGATCACTTGAGCCTGACTTGTCTCAACGTGGGTCACGGGCAGGCGCTCCTCGCCCAGTTGCCCGGCACGATGAATATTCTCTTCGATGCAGGCTCGTTGTACGGCCGCGACGTGGGGTCGCGCATCGTCGTGCCGTTCCTCGATTACATCGGAATCGGGCGGCTCCATGCGATCGTCGTGAGTCACCACGACCTGGACCACATCAACGGCATCCCCGAAGTCGTGGATCGCCGGCGAGTTGACTGCGTGTACATCGACGACACATCCTTTCCGCAGACACAGAGCGTGGAGACAGCCGGCATTCTGATGCAGCACCTGGAGAACAAACGTATCCGCGTGCAATACGTCGATCAGATAACCGACACGGTTGCGGCACACGTGCATGCGCTCTGGCCCGCCGGGGAACCGATGATGCAAGGGCAACTTGGGGAGAATGATAAGTCCCTCGTTTGTGTGATCGAGTTCGCCGGCAAGAGCGTTCTGTTGTGCTCGGATATCGAGGAACCCGCGCAGCGCGAAACCTTGAGATTGTACCCGGCGTTGAAAGCCGACGTGGTCGTCGTCCCCCACCACGGCTCTGTGAGGACATTAGACAACGGGTTTCTCAAACAGCTTGAGTCCGGCATCCTTCTGTGCAGTTGCGGCCGGCAGGATTATGAGCGGGGACGGGTCCTCAGGCAGGCAGACGACGCAAAAATGCTCCTGACGGCCACGGATGGGGCAGTGACCATTTGCATTGAGAAGGCCGGCGTGGTAAAAACAACGACTCTTGGATTGCAGCATGGAGATTGAAAACATGCGAAGAACCATCAGAACCGTGTTCGTCATCACACTGCCTCTCGTCATTCTCGCGCTCGCTGCAAACGCCCAGACAAGCAGCACAACACCCAAAACCGAGAGCTCCGAACCCAGGGTGGATACAAACGACCTCCGTTTCTATCAGCCCGCCATTACGACCGAACCTTACCCGCTCACGAGCGCCAGGATGATAAGGAACGTGATCCTCTGTATTGGTGACGGCATGGGTTTGAGCCAGGTGGCCCTGGCACGCGCGAAGGCCACCGGTCTCGGGGGCAAGCTCACGATCGAGAGACTGCCGGTGACCGGGCTGGTTCGGACCCATTCGGCGAACTCGTGCGTGACGGACTCGGCCGCCGCCGGAACCGCCTTGGCGTGTGGCGTCAAGACGAATAATGGCATGATTGGCGTCACTCCCGATGAGCAGGGGTATTGCACCATTCTCGAAGCGGCCCAGGGCAAGGGCATGGCTACCGGGGTAGTTGTGACGTCCACGATCACCCACGCGACGCCGGCATCCTTCACGGCGCACGTGAAATCCCGCAAGATGGAGGATAAGATCGCCGAGCAACTGCTCGCCAACAGAGTGAACGTCATATTGGGCGGGGGAAGGAAGTTCTTCCTGCCCAAATCCGATCGGGACAGCGCCCGCAAGGACGAGGTCAACCTGATGGCTTCCGCCCGGGAAGCCGGATACCTGTGCATCGAGACCGCCGACGCGTTGCGATCCGCTCACGGTCCCCATATTCTCGGCCTCTTTCAACTCGACGCTCTGAAGACCACAGGGCCCGAGCCGAGCTTGGCCGTGCTCACCCAAAAGGCGATTCAGGTGCTCAAGCGCGTCAACCGTGAATCCATCGAGAAGAAATCTGGCTTTTTCCTGATGGTCGAGGGCAGCCAGATTGACTGGGCCTGTCATGCCAATGACGCCAAGGCCGCCGTCAGGCAGGTGCTGCTTTTCGATCAGGCGGTGGAAGCGGCCGTCGACTTCGCCTTGAGGGATGGACACACCCTCGTGATCGTCACGGCCGACCATGAAACCGGAGGTCTGACGCTGGCAGGAGGCGGTAATGAAGACAAGGGAGATGCCGAGTTCACGGTCCGCTGGTCGACGAAGGGACACACGGGCACGCCGGTGCCGATCTACGCGCTGGGCCCGAGCGCTTCGCAGTTCGCGGGCGTCTGCGACAACACGGATATCCCCAAGAGAATCGCCCGATTGTTGGGTCTGCGACCGTTTCCCCGGCCCGTGAAATGATTCCGATTCCAGATGCGTTTCGTGTTCCATACAGGTGTATCGCACAGGTTGTCATTTCGACCAAGGCCGCAGGCCGCGTGGAGACATCTGGCCGCGAGCAGGCGCCACGTCAATTCGCGGCCAGATGTCTCGACTACGCTCCGCTCCGCTCGACATGACAGACCACCAGACCTTCGTCCGGAACCGTTATGAGCACGAAGAAAACGATTATCAGAGTCAGCGCTACCTATCCTCTGCGGGTGGAGGTCGGCGACAAGGTCCGGCGGGGCGAGAAAATCAACGAGGGCCCTGAAACGGATCCGACGTCCCGGGCCCCCGTATCGGGCATGGTCAAGAGTATCCAGTTCGACCCGGGCGGTCACGAGTTTGTGATCGTAATCGCACCGGCGGACTGAAAATGCTCGTCTATCCGCGCTTGGATTTGGCGGGCGGTTGCGGGCTTGTCGCCGTGCTCGCCGGTGTCGCGGCTCGCTGGCGCGTTGCTTGTGGCTCGGGGCTGGTCGCCGTTTGAGACGTAGCCGCCGCCCGCTGGCGCATGTTGACGACGATCTCCACACGGCGGTTCTTGGACTTGCCGGCCGCCGTGGTGTTCGGTGCAATCGGCCGAGCCGGACCGCAGCCGGCGGCACGGACCTGCCCCTCAGGGATACCATGCTGGATCAGGTACCGCGTCACGGACAGGGCACGCTGAGCCGACAGCTCCAGATTGTCCTTCCACGCCGATTTCTGAATCGGGTCGGTATCGGTGTGACCCACCACGTCAACTTCTTTGCCCGAGTACTTCTGCTTGAGGACCGCCAGGATGTGATCGAGCTCCGCGCTGGTAGCGTTCTTGAGTGTCGCCTTGCCGGAATCGAACAGAATCGTGTTCGGCAGGGTCACCGTGATGGTCCCGGCCGCGGCGTCAAAGGCAACATCCATACCTTCAAAACCGGTCGCCTCGGCGGGCGTCTTGTTCAGCTCCTCGATCTGCCGCCGCATCTCATCGATCGTCGCCTGATCCTGCGCTACGCGGTCCGCGAGCTGCTGCCGCTCGGTCGACAGATTCTCGTACCGGCCCTCGAGATTCTGATGCTCGACGTTGAGATAATCGTACTTCTTTTTGTAGTCGGTACAGCCGGCTATCAGGGACAAAGTAACAATGCAAACGACAGGAATGATGAATCTTCTGTTGACGAGCTGCATGCGGCACCTCCCTGCAAAACACAAATCCAACCCTGCCGCGTCATCGATAAAACACAAGGTTGACGCGGGTCAAGATCCAATCGTGGGCAATCATAACGGTCAAAACCGCCAATGACAAGAAGGGACCATAGGGAATCTGGCGAATTTTTTTAAAAATCATTTGAAAAAGTGCCCAACCCAGGCCATAGAACGGCGCGATAAAAAAGGCAATTAAGACCATTACCGGTCCTACCACGGTCCCGGCGGCGCCCATCAGGTGCACATCCCCCAACCCCATGGCCTCCTTGCCAAAGCCCAGAGTGCCAAAGATGCGGGTCGCCCACACGACGGCACAACCGACGAAGTAGCCAAACAGGCTTCCGAAGAAGCCCGCCACCGCGGGATACTTGAACAGGCCGCTCCACCACCGTTCGACCGACCCGGAAGTGGCCAGAATCATCACAGCCACGGTCGCGCATATGAGGATCGGCGACACGAAAAGAATCTCCCGCGCGGCCTCAAGACGGTGGTTGAACATCGATTCTTCCGAAGGCTCACCCGTCTCGGGCACACCCGCATCTTCGCCCTCTCCGTCAGCGACCAACGGGGCCTCGGGCGATTCATAACTCCTTTTGAGCACGCCGGTTCTGAGCAGCAGCCAGCTTATGCCCAGTCCCACCGCCGCCCCCAGGGCCACGGCCCCCGTCCCCGGCGAGGCCACCGGCAGTACCGAATAGGCCTGGATGATCTTGGGCGGGATGATGTAGCCGCCGATAGACGACCCGATGAGGCCTGCCGCCGTGACGAACCAGCAGATCGAAAGCGGGATAATCCACAGCTCCAGATCAATCGCCGAGGCCGCAATGAAGGCCGACAGCAGAATAACGTCGAGAAGATAGGCAAACCAGCCGCCGTCGATGTGCACGCTCGGTCTTACATTGGTGTGAAAATAGATAAGATAGAGACCGAGATACACCACGCCCGTCAGCAGCTCAATGACGAAATAGCGGGGCGAGATCGGCGCCTTGCAGTGGCGGCATTTCGCCCGCAGGACCAGCCACGACAGGAGCGGTATATTGTCATAGAACCGAATCGGCCGGCCGCAGTGCGGGCACGCGGACCCCGGGTGCACCAGGGACTTCTCCCGCGGCAGGCGATAGATTACGACATTGAGAAAACTGCCGATACAGCAGCCGAAGGCAAAGATGAAGAAGCACAAAATCCATTCTTGCGGCGTCACATTGACCCCTTGTATTGATTAACGATTATTGATGATTGATCAGCCCTGATCCACCACCAATAATCAATCATCCTTCTTCGCCTGGCGCCGGACCGCCCCGGCTACCCGCACCGGCAGACCAAACAGGCGGATGAAGCCCTTGGCGTCCGTCTGGTCGTATTCCGCACCCATCTTGAAGCTGGCCAGATTCATCTGGTACAGGCTGTTGGGGCTCTTCATCCCTGCCGGCGTGCAGCGGCCCTTGAAGAGCTTCAGCCGGACCTCACCCGTGACTGGGCGCTGCGTCGCATCCACGAACGCATCGAGCGCCTCGCGCAGCGGGCTGAACCAAAGCCCGTAGTAGACCAGCTCGGCGTACTTCAGCGCCACCTGCTGCTTGTAGTGCAGGGTCTCGCGCTCCAGCGTGAGACTCTCGAGGGCCCGATGGGCGGTCATCAGAATCGTGCCGCCGGGGGTCTCGTAGACGCCCCGGGACTTCATGCCGACCAAACGATTCTCGACAATATCAATCTGCCCAACGGCGTGCTTGCCGCCGATCTCGTTCAGCGTCTGCACCAGCCGGACCGGACTCGCCAGCCGCCCATCCAGCTTCACGGGGATGCCCTCGTGGAAGCCAATCGTCACGTATTCCGGCCGGTTCGGCGCCGCGGAGACCGCGTTCGAAATCACGAACAGGTCGTCCTTTGGCTCGTTGGCCGGGTCTTCGAGGTCCGCGCCCTCATGGCTGATGTGCCACAGGTTGCGGTCGCGCGAGTAAATCTTCCGTTTGCTCTGCTCGATGGGGATTTTGTGCTTGCGGGCGTAATCCACCGCCGCCTCCCGCGAGGTCAGCGTGAACTTCGGGTCCTTCCACGGCGCGATGATCTTGAGCGTCGGGTCGAGCGCCATGTAGGTGACCTCGAACCGCACCTGGTCGTTGCCCTTGCCGGTCGCCCCGTGCGCGACGCCGGTGGCTCTTTCCGCGTGGGCCACATCGACCTGGTGTTTCGCAATCAGCGGGCGGGCGATGCTCGTGCCCAGGAGATAGCCGTTCTCGTAGACCGCCCCGGACTTCAGCAGCCGCCAGAGGTACTCCTCGACAAACTCGCGGCGCAGGTCCTTGACCACGCATTTGACCGCCCCGCTGGCGAGGGCCTTCTTCTTGATCCCCGACAGCTCATCGCCCTGGCCCAGCTCGGCCGCAAACGCGATGACGTCATACCCGTAAGTCTCTTTCAACCACGGCAGGATCACGCTCGTATCCAGCCCGCCGCTGTACGCCAATACGACTCGTTCTCTCTTGGCCATCCGAATTTCCCCAAATAGCGCCCATGTAAAACGGCAGATTATAAGGACCGGCGCATCTCAGTTCAATGGAATAACGCCGCCAAACGCGCGTTGTCCGTGCCGGCCTCTTGTGTCCCAGCCGCCCCGCGCTGGTCAGGGCCGGCGGAAATTGGCTTTGTTTTTCCGAGCCCGCTTTCAGGCGAATCCTCCATAACTCCTTTGTCATCAGAAAGTTGCCCTCCATCTGCACCCTGGGAAATTGGCTTTGTTTTGCACGATTGGTCTTCGGGAGCCGGGTCGCCCGGCTCCCGAATGGAATGCTGGAATGATGGAATGTTGGAATGATGGGGCATTTCAACGCCCGGTGGGCAGCCTCCCGCCGGTGGCGCGTTCGTAGTGACGCCGTCAGGCGTTTCTTCGTAGGTTGGGCGTCCCCGCCCGACCTCTTCAGGCGAGCGAGGACGCTCGCCCCACCCGGGCACACTACAAACCGGTTCCTTCGCCGGGCTGTCCAGTTCGCGCAGCAGGCGCAGCCGTTGCAGCTCGGCCATAGTCTTGTAGAGGCTGTGCTCGATCCGCCGTTCATACATGAGCAGCCGGTCGAGAACCCTGCTATTGGAAAAGTCTTTCAGGGCCACTCGCCCCAGCGCGAGATCATCGTCGCCATCCGACTCGCCTTCCGGCCGACCCGCCCCTTTGGGCTCCAGCGACCGGACGAGCTTGGCCAATGGGCTGGACCTGTCGGCCAGCAGGGCGTCAAAGACCTCATTCTGAGTCCGTTCGACCCGTTCGAGCCGCCAAGAGAGACCGACAACCCGTTCCGCCAGCATCGACTCCATTGGCCCGGCCGGGGCCAGCTCCCCGAGCATCGCCTCGCGATGCAACTCAAACTCCGCCTGGTCCTCTCCCTTGATGACATCCAGCCGGGCCGACAGGCCGTGCTTGACGGCATTTTGCGCGACGACGGCCTTGCCCTGCGGCGTACGAGGACCCGTGGACCTTTGGCCGTTCAAACGATTGGTGTGGATTTGTGCTTCAGTAGCCATTGTGATTCCCTCCAAATTTACAGTTTACCATTTACGACTAACGATTCTGTTGCCTTATTACCATACAGCATCTTCCATTCTGCGTCAACTAAAAATTCCGGTGCCGGTGACACTTTTTTGTCCGCCACCGGTGGACGCGGATAAGCTCTTGTCACACACGGGTTTACATGATTCTGGCGACAGCCGTAGGGTGGGCTATGCCCACCATCTTCCCACGCGAATAGCGCGACAAAGGACGTTCTGCCACAGAGGGCACCGAGGGCACAGAGCAAACGAAACCACAGATGAACGGGGATGAACGCGGATACCTGGGCCAGCGGACTTCGCCTTGTCGCCTATCCCCTGCCTCTTGTCGCTTCGTGAGATTCCCCTTTGCCGGTAGCCTCTGATATTGGACTCCCATTTCTGGTATGATGGAGCCGATTTGGCGCGCGATGCAAACGGAGTTCGGGTGGATTCTTTTCGTAGGGTGGGCTATGCCCACCATTGTCTATGATCAGGCATAAAGGGGCGTTGGCGATGCCGAACTACAGACGCCTGTTCCAGCCGGGAGGGATGTTCTTCTTCACGGTGATCACCGAGGGGCGACGTCCCCTGTTCGCCCGGGAATCGGCGCGCCGATACCTCCACGAGGCGATTCGCCGGGTCCAGGCCCGCCGGCCCTTCGATGTGACGGCCATCGTCCTCGTGCCCGAGCATCTGCATTGCATCTGGAAGCTGCCGGAGGGTGATAGCGATTACTCCACTCGATGGGCCTGTATCAAATTGCTCTTTTCCAAGCAATGGCTGGCCGCCGGCGGCCGAGAGGCGGCGGTCTCTCCATCCCGTCGACGCCAGCGTGAGCGCGGCGTCTGGCAGAAACGCTTCTGGGAGCACACGATCCACGATGAAGAGGACATGATCCATCATGTGAACTACATTCACTACAATCCTGTGAAGCATGGGCTCGTCCGCTGTCCGCACGCGTGGCCGCATTCGAGTTTCCCGCGTTGGGTCAAGGAGGGGTATTACCTTGCGGACTGGTTGTGCGATTGCGATGGTCACCGGGTCATCCCGCCGGACTGCTTCCCGACCACCGTCTGCGGCGAATGAAATCGGTGGGCATAGCCCACCCTACAGGAACTAACGCCATGATGTACGCGGGACTCGCTGGGACGGTTACCGGCCCTTTGATAGAATGGGCCGATGATATGGGATATGCGGTGACGGGCATGCTTGGGGCGATTAGTGAGCTTGAAGGCAGTATAATCGGCGCCACGCCATGGCCCGCACAACTGCCAGGTCCCGTTACGACATTGTCGTCAACAACGCTTGTCCCTTCCGGAGCTATGCAAAGCAGCAAATAAGGGAAACGCAAATGGCGAAGACAAGGCATAGGAACCCTCCGAGACTGTGGGTAGTTGGTGTGACATGTCTCTTTGCTTTCACCGTCCTCATGGCAAAGCTGATCGCCATGGACGTGGGCAAGACCGACCCCCCAGAGGTTTGGGGCGCGATGATCGTGTCTGCAGCTGTGCTTTTTGGAGTCATCTTTCTGTCTTTCTACACAGGCTCCAAGCGGTTGAAGCGCAAAGCCCGTGAGCAAGAAATGAAGGACGATACCAATGAGAGGTAGTTCTACTGTAACCGATTTTCTGCGGTTGCCGAGCGTGGAATGCCGATGGATTAGGTATGGATACCATCGAACAGACAGGGATGTCGTTGTTGGAGCATCCGCAGGCACAATTGCTTTGGGCAGACGCGGCGGTCACGGCGGCTCAGGTACAGGGCTGTCGTCGAC
>Ga0315291_10000581_pt1 | contig 48662 bp, 45 predicted proteins | sample YL17G12_20_MG_FD_203070 | JGI IMG/M metagenome (GOLD analysis project Ga0315291, IMG submission 203070) | Sediment microbial communities from Yellowstone Lake, YNP, Wyoming, USA - YL17G12_20 | ecosystem: Environmental > Aquatic > Freshwater > Lake > Sediment | place: USA: Wyoming | collected...
AAGCTTTAAAGTCGCCGGTTCGCCGTCTCGCCGTTTCGCAGCACGGGGGATCAAGATATGAAAATCATCACCACCGTCAAAGAGATGCGGCGATACGTGAAGCACAACTACAAGAGGGGGCGGAAGATTGCCCTGGTGCCCACCATGGGGTATTTCCATGATGGTCACGCGATGCTCCTCAGGGAGGCGCGGAAGCTCTGCGACAGGCTTGTGGTGAGCATCTTTGTTAATCCACTCCAGTTCGGCCGGGGGGATGATTTTGCTTCATATCCGCGGGATATGAAGAATGATCTCTCGATCGCGCGGCAGCACAAGGTCAACGTCGTGTTCGCTCCGAGCAGCGATGAGCTTTACCCGGTGGGCTACTCCACCTTTGTCGAGGAGGAACGGCTTTCAAAAAAGCTGTGCGGCCAGTTCCGCCCCGGACATTTCAGGGGGGTCGCCACAGTTGTCGCGAAGCTGTTCAATATCGTGCGCCCTCACACGGCGATATTTGGCCAGAAAGACGCCCAGCAGGTGGCGATCATAAGGAAAATGGTCGAGGATCTCAACTATCCGGTGCATCTCGTCGTCATGCCGACGATACGGGAGAAGAGCGGTCTCGCCTGCAGCTCGAGAAATAAATATCTGACCCCCCGCGAAAAGAAAGAAGCCGCCATGCTCTACGCCTCGCTCCAAAAGGCAGAGGAGCTGGTGAAGTCAGGTGTACGGGACGCGCGTAAGATCGTTGACGCCGTGAAGGCGAGCATCGCACACGCCCCCCTCGTCACGGTCGAGTATGTCGAGGCCGTCAATCCGGAAACGCTCGAACCGGTGAAGGGGATCGATACACGCACCCTCATCGCCGTTGCCGCGCGGGTGGGGAAGGCCCGCCTCATTGACAACATCCCTGTTGAACCCTGACCTTGAGTGGCTGAGGAGTGATGCCTGCGTTTTTGCCCTCGACCCTGAACCCTCAACCATCAACGGTTTGTCGGGCGTGATGGCGCGCCGGCGGTCCCTGCTATGAATCCTCACACCGAACGTGTGGCACGCATCAACGATCTCAAGAAAACGCGCCAGGCGATCATTCTCGCCCATAACTACCAGCGCGGTGAAGTGCAGGAGATCGCTGATTACGTTGGCGATTCGCTCGGCCTAAGCCGGGAGGCCTCCGCCACCCGCGCCAGGGTGATCGTGTTTTGCGGCGTCTACTTCATGGCCGAGAGCGCCTCGATCCTCAACCCCGAGAAGGTCGTCCTCCTTCCCGTGCGCGAAGCCGGTTGTCCGCTCGCTGACATGCTGAGCGCACCGCAGCTCCGTGAGTGGAAGCAGGCATATCCGGGGAGGCCGGTGGTCACCTACATCAATTCCAGCGCCGAGGTCAAGGCGGAGAGCGATATCTGCTGCACGTCGGGGAACGCGGTGAGCATTGTCGCTTCACTGGAATCGGATGAGGTGCTCTTCTGCCCCGACATGAACCTCGGGGCCTACGTGCAGGCACGGACGCGGAAGAAGCTGATCATCTGGAAGGGATATTGCGCGACGCACGCGTGGGTGACACCCGAAGAGATCCTCGAGGCAAAGAGGCAACACCCCGCGGCGAAGGTTATCGCCCATCCCGAGTGCGCTCCTGAGGTATTGCGCTACGCCGATCATGTTACCAGTACCGCGGGGATGTCTGTCTATGCGCGGAAATCAGGATGCCGGGAGTTCATAATCGTCACTGAGGCGGGGATTCTTCACCGGCTAAAGAAGGAGAACCCGGGAAAGCGTTTTTATCTCGCGTCGCGGCGGTTGCTCTGCCCCAACATGAAGATAACCACACTCGATTCAGTTGCCAGGGCGCTTGAAAGAATGGAGCATCAGATTCTCGTCAGCGAAGAGATTCGCGGCCGCGCCGCCGGGGCCCTCGAGCGCATGCTCGGGCTGGGTGCGGGAAGTGAAAAGTAAGAAGTAAGACGTGAGACGTGAGATGTGAGGCGAGGGGCTGAGGGAATATGCTGCTCGAGGTATCCAATCTCAAGAAGTACTACCCCGTGTACCGCGGCGTATTTTCGCGCGTGCGGGGATGGGTCCGCGCGGTGGATGGCATCTCATTCGCCCTCGACAGGGGAGAGACGCTGGGATTGGTGGGGGAGAGCGGCTGCGGAAAGACCACGGTTGGGAAAACGATACTGAGGCTGACTGAACCGACAGAGGGTGCCATATTCTTTCGGGGATATTCAGTGAAGGACATGGGGAGGGAAGATCTCCGTCGTACGCGCCGCCGGATTCAAATCATCTTCCAGGATCCGATATCATCACTGGATCCGAGAATGACGGTGGGGGGGAGCGTGGGCGAGCCGCTGCGAGTCCATGGAATTGCCCGGGGGCGTGAGCTCCAGGAGGCCGTTACGCAACTCCTTGAGCGGGTTGGCCTTCCCGCAACCTCGCTCAACCGCTATCCCCATGAGTTCAGCGGCGGCCAGCGGCAGCGGATTGGCATCGCCCGGGCGCTCGCCCTCACGCCGGAGCTGCTTGTGTGCGATGAGCCGGTATCCGCGCTCGACGTCTCGATCCAGGCGCAGATCATCAACCTGCTCGAGGAACTCCAGGAAGAAATGGGGCTCTCCTATCTCTTCATCTCGCATGACCTCCGCGTCATTGAGCACATCTCCGACCGCGTGGCGGTTATGTATCTTGGCAAACTCATCGAGGAGGCGGACAGGGACGATCTCTACCGCACGCCGCTCCACCCGTACACGCAGGCGCTGCTCGCCGCCGTTCCTGAAATCGGCCAGCCGGTTGAGCGGGTGCGGGGAAAGATCAGTGGCGAGGTGCCTTCGGCGATCGCGCCGCCGCCCGGGTGCAGGTTCCATCCGCGCTGCCCCCACTGCATGCCGAGGTGCCCAGGGGAGGAACCGCAGCTGCGGGAGATTGAATCGCGCCACAAGGTTGCATGCTGGCTGTATGATTAACGAAACGGCGAGACGGAGAATGGGCGAAACGGCGAGAGAGCCATAATCGCCGGCTCTCCGATTCGCCCACTCGCCGGTTCAGACTGCGTAAGGGATAGGATTATGTATCGATCAGTTGTATATGTATGGGCACTCCTCGCCGCACTCACGGCGGCGGGCTGCGGGAAAACTGAGCCTCGCGCCGACTATACTTTTGAGAACGGCACCGATGTTCAAACCCTCGATCCCGCCCTCATGACGGGACAGCCGGAGCTCAGGATCGCTTGGGCGATATTCGAGGGACTCACTGTTCGTAGCGCTACCGCTGCCGAGATACTCCCAGGTGTGGCTAAGTCGTGGGACATCTCGGAGGATAGGCTGCGCTACACCTTTCATTTAAGGGATTGCGTGTGGAGCGACGGATCGCCGGTCACCGCGCGCGATTTCCTCTACGCGTGGAAGCGCGCCCTTGATCCTGCTACGGGTGGAACTTACTATGCGTACATGCTCTTTTATATCAGGGGGGGCGAAGAGTTCAATTCCGGAAAGATCGCCGATTTCTCGAAGGTGGGTGTGAAGGCGGTTGATGACAAAACGCTCGAGGTCGAACTCAAGCAGCCGACTCCCTTCTTTCTCTATATCACATCGTTCTGCACGCTCATGCCTGTAAAGCGGGATTGCGTCGAGAGCCACGGTGACCTCTGGACGCGGCCGGAGGATATCGTGAGCAACGGCCCCTTCCTACTCAAGGAGTGGGTTCCTAGCGTGCGCATCAGGCTGGTGAAAAACCCCTTCTACTGGGATAAAGGTCGCGTAAGGTTGAACGTCGTGGATGTGCTGCCGACGGAAAATGAGAACACCGCCTTCAATATATACATCAGTGGTCAGGCCGACTGGGTGGACGCGGCTGGCATCCCCTGGCATCTTATGGATATTCTAAAGACGAGGCCGGATTTTCACGCGTATACCACACTCGCTACATATCTCTATCGGTTCAATGTGACACGGCATCCATTTACTGATGTGCGCGTTCGTAAGGCGCTCAACCTTGCCGTGGACAAGGAGAGGATTGTTGATAGGATCCTCCGTGCGGGGCAGCTCCCCGCTGCTGTTCTCGTTCCTCCCGTGATGCCCCACTACACGTCTCCCCCCGGCCTCCCGTACAATCCAGCAGAGGCTGCGAGGCTTCTCGCCGAGGCAGGATATCCGGGAGGAAAAGGGTTCCCGAAGGTGAGCATCCTCTTCAACACGCTGGAGGCCCACAGGCAGATCGCCGTTGAGATGCAGGCAATGTGGAAGGAGAAGCTGGGTATTCAAGTCGATCTTGACAATCAGGAGTGGGGAACCTTTCTCAACAGCGAGAGCAGCCTGGACTATGATATGTCGCGTGGGTCATGGATTGCCGACTATCCCGATCCCAATACGTTCCTCGATATGTTTGTTACTAACGGAGGGAACAACCGAACCGGCTGGGGCAATAGACGATATGATGAGCTTATCGCGAGGGCGGCAAAGGAGAAGGATCAGCAAAAGCGAATGGAGATATTTCGCGAGGCGGAACGGATCCTTGTCGTGGATGAGATGCCTATTATGCCGATTTATTTCTATGTAATGATCAATCTCTACGACGACGACAGGATCGGCGGCATCTATCCCAATCCGCTTGATGATCATCCATTGAAATATATATTCATAAAGCACGAGCCGGCTCCCCGGTTCTCCCACTCGTGATGGTTAAAGTAAAATGATTGCATACATTCTCAGGCGAATAATGTGGATGATCCCGACCGTATGGATCGTGGCGGCGCTCGCATTTCTCCTCATGCGCGCGGCTCCGGGAGGGCCGTTCGACGCTGAGCGAAAGCTCCCGCCGAGCATTGAGAAGAATGTGAAGGCGAAATATCACTACGATGAGCCGCTGTATCGGCAGTACCTCCGCTACATGTGGGGGCTTCTCCATCTTGACCTAGGCCCCTCGCTCAAGCTCCAGGGGAGGAGCGTCAATGAGATCATCGCGCAGGCGCTCCCGTATTCGCTCGCACTCGGCGGCCTCGCCCTGGGACTCGCGCTCTTCCTGGGGATTTTTTTCGGCACGGTCGCCGCGGTGCATCACAACGGCCTGATTGATTATACGGTCATGGTGGTCGCCCTCGCGGGCATCTCCATCCCCACCTTCGTCATCGGCCCGCTCCTCATTATGGTCTTTGTGTTTGTGCTCAGGCTTCTCCCCGTGGCGCAGTGGGGAGGGCCCGCGCACCTCATTATGCCGGTGATCACGCTCGCCGCTCCATTTACCGCCTATATCGCAAGGCTCATGAGAGCGGGCATGCTCGATGTGCTGAATCAGCCGTTTATCAGAGCCGCTCGTGCAAAAGGGGTTGGGGAGGCTGCCGTGATCTACAAACACGCGCTCAAGGTCGCCATCCTTCCCGTGGTGACCTTCCTGGGACCGGCGAGCGCACAGATCCTCACCGGCTCGGTGGTGGTGGAGAAGATATTCAACCTGCCGGGGCTGGGGCGTTTCTTTGTCAACAGCGCATTCAACCGGGATCACACCGTTGCGCTCGGCGTGGCGCTCCTCTATTGCGTGATGCTCCTTATTCTTAACCTGCTGGTTGATATCGCCTACGCCTGCCTCGACCCGAGGATACGGTATGGGTAGGTTGAGGGTTTATGGTTGAGTGTTGAGGGTTAAGACTATAGCATTATCCCTCAACCCTCAACCCTGAACCATCAACCAGATGGGCGAGTCAGGAGAGATGAAAACCGTGAGGAGTACAGAGTGAGAAATTATGCCATCGGTGTTGACATCGGCGGCTCGTCGGCAAAAATCGCGCTGGTGAACCGCCGCGCGAGAATCATCGCCCGGGCGTCTACACCCTGCGACCCGCGGTTGCCATGGAGAAGAGTCCTGAGGACTATTGCCGCTGCCGCGGCGGGGCTGGGCAGAAGGAGCAACGTTCGCGGTGTCGGCGTCGGATGCGCGGGCTGTATTGACGTCGCAAAGGGCGTCGTGCACTTCTCTCCCAATCTTCCCCTGTGGAGGGCCGTGCCACTCAAGACCTTCATAGAGGAATCGCTGGGGTTGCCGTGCATCCTGGATAATGACGTGAATATGATGGCGGTCGCGGAGTCAAGGTATGGCGCCGCCCGAGGCGCGTTAAACGTTTGCTGCCTCACTGTCGGAACAGGGGTGGGGGGAGGGTTGATATTCGGTGGGAAGCTCTATCGCGGGCAGGCGATGAGTGCGGGGGAGCTCGGACATATCCAGGTGGAGCCGCAGGGGTGGTCCTGCAACTGTGGGAACAGGGGCTGCCTCGAACGATATATTGGGAGAGATGGACTGATCCGACTCGCGCGGATCGCCATGAGGGGGAAGCGGAGCGTGCTCACGCATGTGGGGGAGCTGACGCCGGTCGCCATTGCTGATGCAGCACGGCTCGGAGATGGCGTCGCACGGGCCGTGTGGGAGAAGGCGGGTTACTACCTCGGCCTGGGTATGGTTGGCATCGTGAACCTTCTCAATCCAGATGTGATTGTTGTCGGCGGAGGTATCGGCAACGCGGGGAACCTGTTGCTGAACCCCGCGCGCAGGATCGTCCGGAAGAGGGCGCTTCAGGTTCCTGCCCGGCATGTCAGGATCGTACGTGCGGCATTAGGGGAAGACGCGGGAGTAATAGGCGCCGCAGCAGAGGTGTTCGCTAGAATAAAGCCTTGACATCTATTGTGGTATGAATCCATAAAAAGAGGAAAAAAAGGTTGGCCGTGAAATGGGTGTGTGATATCATGTGCCGGATTCGCTATAGAAAATTTCCCCGGCCCTGATGAATGCGTATCAGCACAATATGGGAGGAGCGATGGGGCGTGCCCTCGGTTTATTATTATTTTCCTTTCTCATGAGTATTACCCCGCTCTTCGCCCAGGGGGATGTCAAAGGGTACCCCGAGGCGAAGGAGCTTGAGCGGCATGAGGTTTTAGAAAGGGAACGCGCGTTTGCGGAGCGCGGCACGGCCGCCGTCCAGCCTGCTCCCGTTCAGGCGGGTGAAGCGTCCGCGGCGGTGAGTGGTGGGGACGTCAAGGGGAGTGCGCGTGGGGCGGGACAGGCCGCACCAGCAGTTATGAAAGAACCTGCCCCGAGGCGCGAGGGGGCTGAAGAAGCCGTCGGCGCGAAAGAGGGAGCGGTAGAGAGTGTTGGCGGAGAGGAGGAGTTTGCGGAGCCTGCGGATGAGGGTGCGGTGGAGGCTGAGCGCGTTGCCTCCGAAGCGCCGCCGTATTCAGCCAAGGAAAAGCGTGAGGAGGAAGAGCGAATAGAGCGGGAGTCAGCGGAGGGGAAGACAATCATTGATAAGCTCGCCCCTGTTGAGAAAAAAGAAGAGACCGCCGAACGCGAGGGCAAGGCGCTCCCGATCGTCGCTGACGCCGACAGCGTCGAGTTTGACCGTGAACAGAACGTCGTCACGGGGACTGGCAACGCGGTGGTGAAGTACAAGGATGCCAAGCTCACGGCTGATAAGATCACTGTCTACCTTGACACGGGCGACGCGTACGCCGAGGGCAATGTGAGCCTCTTCCAGGAGGGGCAGTTCCTCACGGGTAAGAACCTCCGCTATAACTTCGAGAGCGGCGAGGGGAATATCACCGACTGCTACGCCTACGTCCAGCCCTGGTATGGGTACGGCAAGATCGTGCGCAGGATATCAGCGAGCGAGTACCAGGTCGAGAACGGGTACGTGACCACCTGCGACTACTCGAAACCCCACACGAGCCTGCGGGCAAAGAATATTTACATCTATCCCGGCGACAGCATAGTCGCCCACAACACGGTCATGTACCTCTACGAAACCCCGGTCTTCTGGAGCCCCTACGCGAAATATTCGCTCACCGACGACGAGTCCCCCTACAACTTCGTCCCCGGCTTCAATAGCGACTGGGGCTTCTTCATGCTGAGCGCGATTGACGTGTACAAGACGAAGAACATACGGATCACCCCCCACATTGACTACAGGACCAAGAACGGCCTGGGCATAGGCGTCACCATGGACCACAACCTGCCGAGCGCCAGCGCAAGCGGCCAGACCGTTTTCTACTTCGCGCACGACAACGATCCGGACTGGGTTCTTAACTCCGATTTCGACATCAAGGATCGCTACCGCGTGACCTTCACCCACCAGCAGGATCTTTCGGAAGACACGAAGTTGACGATCGACTTCAATAAGCAGAGCGACGAGGATTTTATCGACAACTTCTTCAGGGAAGAGTACGAGAGCGATATCCAGCGGGAGAACTATATTGACGTGACCAAGGCGGCGGAGAAATACCAGCTGAGCCTGAGGGCCGAGCCCCGATTCAACAAATTCTACACGGTGGTGCAGCGGTTGCCGGAATTCAGCATTGACGCGGTGAACCAGCGAATCGGACAGACGCCGTTCTTTTACCAGAGCCGCTCGGCGATCACGAACTTCAACTACGTATTTTCGAACGACCCGCTCACCGCGGACCAGGCTGAGGAGGGCATCCCTGAGCCGCCGATACCGGATCCGATCAGGAGCCTCCGCATCGACACCTACCACGAGATCTCGTACCCGAAGAAATATTTCAAGTTTCTCAACTTCAAGCCGTGGGCGGGACTGCGTGAGACATTCTATTCGAAGGCGCCCTCGGACGATCCGGCCTATGAGGGGACAGGGGTCTTATGGGATTCCGATGGCGATGGTGTTTTGGACCAGGAACTCGTTGAAGAGGTGCGCTCAGAAGAAAACCAGAATGTCTGGCGCGGGCTCTTCACCCTCGGCGCGCAGGCGGACACGAAGTTCTGGAAGGTCTGGGATTACTACAACAGCACGCTCAAGATCAACAAGCTGCGGCACCTTTTTGAACCCACGCTGACCTACAAGTTTTACAGCAGGCCTACCCGCAGTTATCCGCACAAGGTATACCAGTTTGACGAGTACGATTTCTTCAACGAGACGAGCATGTTCACCCTCGAACTGCGGAACGCGTTGCAGACGAAGCGGGGAGAGGGAGACGATGTCGATCTCTTTGATATCAAGATATACATAGATATGCTGACCAACAAGAGCAGCTACGATGGGCAGTACCACCGGGCGTTCGCGGACGAGCACTACTCCTCGGCGGAGGTCGCAGACGGTTTTGAAAAACTCTTCAACGATATCTTCATCGACGCCGAGTTCCGTCCGATGGACTGGCAGAAGCTGGATTTCGAGGCATACATCAACCCCGTGAGGGGCCGGCTCGATGAGTTCAATACCGACTACTACGTGTACCGGAACGACATCGCCAGCCTCGCCATTGGTCAGCGGTACCTCGTGAATGACAGCAACCTCTGGACGACGGAATTTAACCTGCAGCTCAATGACGACTGGGCGGCGAGGACATACCTGAGATTTGAAACCGCCGACGGCACATTTGAGGAGGGAGAGTGGTCTCTCTTCAGGGACCTCCACGAGTGGGAAGCGGCATTTACCGTCAGGTACAAGGGGAGAAGGAAATCCAGCGTGGGCTTCTTTGTGCTCCTCTACCTCGACGCCTATCCCAATGTTCCTCTCGAGGTCCGTTTCTGATCCCACCGTATCAGCGTGCATCCCGGAGGAGCCTGGGCGAATGGGACAGCCCCTTGTGCGCCGGGCGATGGTCGCCCCTTGGTAAAGCAGGCGGGGTGCGAACGAGCGTATGAATTGGAGGAGAAAATGAAAAAGGTGTGCATTATCGGCGCCGGCTACGTCGGTCTCGTCACCGGCGCGTGCCTCGCGGACATGAAGAACAAGGTGATCTGTGTTGACAGCGACGCGGAAAAGGTGAAGATGCTCAAGAAGGGGAAGGTCCCGATCTACGAGCCGGGGTTGGACGAGATCATACGGCGCAACGTCAGGGCGGGGAGGCTCTCCTACAGCACGGGCATCTCGGAGGGGGTCAAGTCGTCCGAGATTATCTTCATCGCGGTGAGCACTCCGCCCAAGGCGGATGGGACCGCGGACCTGAGCTCGGTGGCGATCGTCGCGCGCACGGTTGCCGAGAACATGGACGGCTACAGGCTCATCGTCGATAAGAGCACCGTCCCCGTGAAGACGGGCGAGAAAGTTGCCGAGACGATCAAGCGCTACAACAGAAAGAACGTGGATTTCGATATCGCGTCAAACCCTGAGTTCCTCAGGGAGGGATCCGCCGTGGACGACACCATGCACCCCGACAGGATCGTGATCGGTGTCTCCTCCGCGCGGGCGGCGAAGCTCCTCAAGGAGCTCTACGCCCCCCTCAAGGCGCCCGTGATCGTGACCGACATAAAATCGGCGGAGATCATCAAGCACGCATCGAACTCGTTTCTCGCCCTGAAGATTTCGTTCGCCAATGCCCTCGCGCAGGTCTGCGAGCTCTCGGGGGCGAATGTGATGGAGGTGGTGCAGGGGATGGGTCTGGACAGGAGGATCGGCGGGGCGTTCCTCAATGCGGGGATCGGCTATGGCGGCTCCTGCTTCCCGAAGGATGTGGCCGCCTTCATCAAGATCACTGAAGAGATGGGATACAATTTTGAGCTGCTCAAGATCGTTGAGCAGATCAACAGGGAGCAGCGCGGCAGATTCGTGAAGAAGATCGAGGAGACGCTGTGGATCGTCAAGGATAAGGTGATCGGCATCCTCGGCCTCGCCTTCAAGCCCAACACCGATGACATGCGCAGCGCGCCGTCCCTGGATATCATTGCGGAGCTCCAGCGGGAGGGGGCGTCGATCAAGGCGTACGATCCGAAGGCAATGGGTGGTGCGCGGAAGATACTCACGGGCGTAAAATTTTGCAAAAATCCGTACGAGGTGGCCCGCGGGAGCGATGCCCTCGTGATCGTGACGGAGTGGGATGAGTTCAAACAGATGAACCTCGACAGGGTCCGGGCGCTCATGACGCACCCGATCATCATCGATGGACGCAACATCTTCGATCCTGAGACGGTGGAAGAGAAAGGGTTTATCTACAAGAGCATTGGGAGATGATATGAAATCCCAAATCCCACAGGGCAAATCCCCAATCCCCCCTCGGCTACGCTCGGGACGCGCAAATCCCAAATCCCACAGGGCAAATCCCAAATCCCAAATCCCAAATCCCAAACAAATCCAAAATCCCAAGCACAAAACGATGTCATTGCAGAGGAAGATCGAGCAGAGAAAGGCCAGGGTTGCCATCCTTGGGTTGGGGTACGTCGGGCTTCCGCTCGCCGTGGAGTTCGCGAAGGCAGGTTTCAGGGTGACGGGGATCGAGGTTGACCGCTCGAAGGTCGCGATGCTGCGCAAGGGGAAATCCTACGTGCAGGATGTGCCGGGCGAGGAGCTGCAACCCCTGATCAGGAGGCGGAGGCTCAGGGTCACCGGCGAGTGCGGAACACTTGAAACTGCAGATGCCATCATCATCTGTGTCCCGACGCCGCTGAGGAAAACAAAAGACCCCGACCTCTCCTATATCATGAGCGCGGTCGAGGAAATATCCGCGCGGATGGGTCGGGATCAATTGATTGTGCTCGAGAGCACCACCTACCCAGGCACCTGCGATGAGCTGATCCTCCCCTTCCTGGAAAGGGGAGGAGGGAGGGTGGGACGAGATTTTTTCCTCGCATTTTCGCCCGAGCGCGTGGATCCCGGGAACGCCCTCCACACGACAAAGAACATCACGAAAATCATCGGGGGCGTGACGCCGCGATGCACCGCGCTCGCCTGCCTGCTCTACGGGCAGATGATTGAACGGGTGCACCCCGTCTCATCCACACGTGTCGCGGAGATGGCGAAACTTCTCGAGAACACCTTCCGGAGCGTGAATATTGCAATGGTCAACGAAATGGCGCTCATCTGTAAGAGAATGGGGATAGACGTGTGGGAGGTCATCGAGGCCGCGGCGACAAAGCCGTTCGGCTTCATGCCCTTTTACCCTGGCCCCGGCCTGGGGGGCCACTGTTTGCCCATTGATCCGATCTACCTCTCATGGAAGGCGCGGGTGCACGATTTCGAGGCCCGCCTGATCGAGGTTGCGGCGGAGATCAATGCCCGCATGCCCGAGCACGTCTGCGGAGTGATCAGCGAATCCTTGAACCGTCGCGGGTTGTGCCTGAAGGGGGCGAAGATCATGATCCTCGGCGCGGCGTACAAGCGGAATGTGGGCGATACGAGGGAGTCACCGGCACTCGAGATCATGCGGGCCCTTGTGAGGAGTGGAGCCCGCCTCTCGTACTCGGATCCGTATGTCCGCGCCCTCGAGCTCGACGGCAGGCGCTTCGCCTCGGCGCTGATTTCTCCCCGCCTCCTCCACCGGCAGGACTGCGCGGTGATCATCACTGACCACAGCTGCTTTGACTATGACCTGATCGTGCGGCACGCGCCGCTCGTGGTTGATACCCGTAACGCGACGCGGGCGGTGGCGAAGGGACTCAGGAAGAGAAAAGTGGTGAGCATTTAGCATCCGTGGATAGAAAACATTAAAGGCGAGTAGGCGCACTATCAGCGGTTGATTAATAAATCAAGCTAGGGATTGCGTGGGCAAGGATATATATCTGGTAACGGGTGGCGCCGGTTTCATCGGCTCGAACATCGTCGAGCTCCTGCTCGGCGCGGGAAAGCGCGTCCGCGTTCTCGATAATTTCTCCACGGGGCGGAGGGAGAACCTGGAGGGGATGTCCGATGATATCGGACTCCTCGAGGGTGACATCAGGGACGTCGCCACCGTCGCCCGGGCCGTATCCGGATGCGCCTACGTCATGCATCAGGCGGCACTCCCCTCCGTCGTCCGTTCAATAGAGGATCCCCTCACGGCCCACCAGGTGAACGTGGACGGGACGCTCAACCTCCTCCTCGCGGCGAGGGATGCGGGGGTGAGGCGTGTCGTCTATGCATCATCGTCGTCGGTGTACGGGGACAGTCCGGCGCTGCCGAAACGGGAGGACATGGTACCACGCCCCCTGTCACCCTACGCGGTGGGCAAACTTACCGGGGAGTACTACTGCGCGGTGTTCAGCCGCCTCTACGGACTGAGCTGTATCGCCCTCAGGTATTTCAACGTGTTCGGGCCGCGGCAGGATCCGCGCTCGCAGTATGCCGCGGTGATCCCCAATTTCTTCAGCGCGCTCTGCGGGGGCGGGGAGCCGGTGATTGACGGCGACGGCAACCAGAGCAGGGATTTCACCTTTGTGAGGAATGTTGCAGAAGCGAACCTGAGCGCCTGCGAGGCGGAGCTGTCGGGCGGCGAGGTGATGAATATCGCGTGCGGGGAAGCAACGTCCATCAACGATCTCTTTCGCCTCGTGCAGGAGGTCCTCGGGGTTTCCGCGACGCCCCGCTACGGCACGCCGAGGGCGGGGGACGTGCGGCATTCCCTGGCAGATATCGCGAGGGCGCGGGAGAAACTCGGTTTCAGCCCTTCTGTCAGTCTGGGGGAGGGATTGCGCCGTGCGGCGGCATACTACAGGGAGTATGGTGCGGGCGTGAAGGCGCGCTGAGGTGGTGAGTGCCCGCTCAGGGGTGAGAAGATTTCTCGGGGGAGAACAATTGCCATGGCGGTACCCTTTTTAGATATCGTCGCACAGTATAAAACGTTGCAGCCGGAGCTGGAGAAGGCGATTCTCGATGTCGCGCGGAGCGGGAAATACGTGCTGGGGGAGCGCGTGGCCGCACTGGAGAAGACACTCGCCCAATGCGTTGATGTTCCTCACGCCATCGGATGCGCCTCCGGCACAGATGCGCTGATCCTGGCGCTCCGGGCCGTCGGGGCGGGCCCCGGCCACGAGGTGATCACGACAGCCTACAGCTTTTTTGCCACGGCGAGCACGATCGTGCTCGCGGGCGCGGCGCCCGTGTTCGTCGATATTGACCCGCGCACCTACACTATTGACGCCCGGGAGGTGGAGAAAAAGCTGAGCGTGCGGACCAGGGCGATCATTCCCGTTCACCTCTACGGCCAGCCCGCTGAAATGGAACCGCTGATCGCCCTTTCAAAGGAGTGGGGTGTCAAGATAGTCGAGGACGCCTGCCAGAGCATCGGAGCCGAGTACAGAGGGAGGCGGGTCGGCGCGCTGGGCGACATCGGCTGCGTGAGCTTTTATCCGACAAAGAACCTGAGCGGCATGGGAGACGGGGGGATGCTCTTCACCCGCGACCAGAGGATCGCCGAGAACCTCAGGATCCTCCGCGAGCATGGAGCGAAACCGAGATACTTCCATAAGGTGGTCGGCTACAACAGCAGGCTCGACGAAATCCAGGCTGCCGTGCTCCTGGTCAAGGCAAAGTTCCTTGAGGAGTGGACCGAGAAGCGGCGGGCCAACGCGAGGCTCTATAACGAGCTTTTCATGGGGAGCGCGGTGGTCACTCCGTACGATCTCCCCTATGTCCGGCATGTGTACAACCAGTACGTGGTGAGGGTACGAGAGCGCGATGAGCTCATGGAGCACCTCAGGTCAAAAGGGATAGGATCGGCGATCTACTACCCTCTGCCGCTCCACCTCCAGGAGTGCTTCACGGCGCTGGGGTATAAGAAGGGCGACATGCCCGAGTCTGAGAAGGCCGCGGAAGAAACCCTGGCGCTTCCGATCTATCCAGAGCTCGCCCAGGAGCAGATCGAGGAAGTGGCGAAGGCGGTGGTGGATTTTTATCAATAAGGTTTTTCACCACGGAGGGCACGGAGAAATATTGGGCAATAACCACGGGTGAACACAGGTAAACACGGTTTGACCACTGAGGGCACTCACACCACCAATGACAAAATTCAAATGACAAAACCTCATTGCGTTTTGACATTTGTCATTTGGTATTTGTCATTTATGTTTATCCGTGTTCATCCGTGGCTGAAGTTAATATGAACGATAAATGGTCCGAGTTCGGGGAGATCGTCCGGCTCACGGGGAACTACGTGGAACATCTCATCGATGAGGGCACCCTCTCTATCCCCTTCCAGAAAAGTATCCCTCGAGGGGAAGATGGAACGGCGGAGGCTGCTCCACGAGCAGATATGGCGCTGGATCCCGTGCGCGCGCTCAAGGAGTTACAGGAGACGGTCTCAACCTGCCGTAAGTGTGCGCTCTCGAAGACGAGGACCCTGACCGTATTCGGGTCGGGCGCATCACGGACGCCCCTGATCTTCGTGGGTGAAGCGCCGGGCGCGGAGGAGGACCGGCAGGGGCTCCCCTTTGTCGGGAGGGCAGGCCAGCTCCTCACGAAGATGCTCGCCTATATCGGGTTGAAGAGAGAGGATGTGTATATCACCAACGTCCTCAAATGCCGCCCGCCGGACAACAGGGATCCGCTTCCCGCCGAGGTTGCGTGCTGTGAGCCGTACCTGCGCGCGCAGCTTGAGGTGGTGCAGCCGCGTCTCATCTGCGCCCTGGGCCGGTATGCCGCCCAGACGCTCCTCAAAACGGAAGTGGGCATCAGCAAGCTCCGCGGCCGTTTCCACAACTACCACGGCATCACAATCCTCCCCACCTATCACCCCGCCTATCTCCTGAGGAATCCCGCGGATAAGGACAAGGCCAAGGAGGACCTGAAGAAAGTGAAGGCATTCCTGAACGAGGCACGCCCATAATCAAACCGCAGCTATTCCACCTACGAGGTGGAATCAATCAGGTTTATCCATCACCCGATGCCATATCTCCACATTGCTGAAACCGCAGAGGGGAGGCAGGGCTTTCCGCAGCGTGAGCTTCCCACCGTCGTAGAGGGTGAATGTCCCTGACGTTTCGGCCCAGCTCGCCGCGGGCAGGAGAATGTGGGCAAAACGGGAGAGGGGAGAGCGAGCAATCGCCTGCATCACGACGAAGGGCACCTTCCGGAGCGCGCTGCACAATTCCCTATTATCAGGCAGGGAGCCGCCGAGGAAAAGCACGGCTTTAATTTTCCCGCGCCGCATTGCACTGACAATCTCCGCATGGTTCATCCCAGGCCGAGAAGGCAGGCTGCAGTTCCATTCCCTCTCCAATTTCTTCCGGACCGCACGGTCGCTGATAAGTTTCTGACCCGGCAGCACAAACGGCGACACCCCTGCGTCGAGAAGACCCTGTCCATTGATCTCGGTGCATAGGGAAACGTCCTGCGCGCCATGCTTCTTTGCATAATTGTGCAATGCCAGAATCGCTTTCTCGTTCAGACAGTCCCGGTTGTACATAATGACCGGATGCCGTGCTCCTTTGATGAATGAATCAAGGTCTCTCGCGTAACTTCTAAAGTAGTCAGGGTCAGCCGGAATCTTTTTCCGCGCGAGCCTGTCAAGCTTCGTTTTCTGCCTTCCGATGATGAGAAGTTTCGTCCCTTCCCGGACGGCCGTTATCACGGAAAGGGCAGCAACCTCGTTGAGCTTTACCAGGAGTGGATTGACGAGGATGATCAGATCGCTCCGCTCTAGGTCACCGATGCCGGCGGGTGACACGATTCGCCCGAACCGCCTGTGGGCCGGGGGAGAGAAGACTTTCCCGTTGAGCGGATAGACATTATTTGTCCCCAGCACGGCGCGCGCGAGCTTCTGCGCTTCGTATGCCTCCTCGTCAGTGAGGCGGGGAGAGACAAAGACTGCGATGTCGCGAGGATAAATCCCGTGAAGGGCTTCGCGAGTTCTGTCCGCGGCCTCGTTCCAATTTGCTTTCACGAGACGGTTGCCCTTTCGCACTGAGGGGGATATGATTCTGCCCGCGCCGCTGAGATACGAGAAGCCGAACTTCCCCTTCTCGCAGAGGTTTCCATTCGCCAGTGGCGTAAGCTTGAACACCTCATTGCCGAATGTGTGAAGCATGATCTGGCACCCGATGCCGCAGTGGGCGCAGGTTGTTTCCGTTTTTGACGTGAGGCCGGGGAGGGCTCCGCGAATGGCAATTTTTTCCTGGAGCGCGCCGGTGGGGCAGGCGGTGAGGCACTGGCCGCACGACTCGCAGTCGGTGTCCTGGAGCGGCCAACCGAAGGGCGCGGCCACCTGCATGTCAAAGCCACGCCCGATGTACCCCCAGGCGCAGATTCCCTGAACCTCGAGGCACACGCGTATGCAGCGGGCGCACTTGATGCACTTGTCGGGGTCGCGCACGATGTACTGGTGTCTGGCATCGGTCTCCCGGCGCTTCCCGGGCGAGCCGAACCGGTTCGCTTCGACGCCGTATTGACCCGCGAGCTCCCGCAGGGTGCAATCGGTTGCCTTTTCGCAGCCGCACTCCAGACATCGGTAGGCCTCTTTAAGTGCATCCTCTTCCTTGAACGCCTGCTCGACCTCGGAGAAGCCGCCGACCCTATTCTTGACGCTCAGCCGCAACGCTGGAGTCCTCGGCAACTTTTCCTCATGCCTATATTCGCGCTTGTCGATTTCCTCATTTTTCCTGCGGGCGGGGCTGAAGGGAAGGGCACGCGCGGCTGGCTTCCCCGTGCGGAGGAAGGAATCAATGGCGTAGGCGGCCCTGCGGCCCGCGGCGATGGCGCCTATCGCGATATCAGGGCCCGTGACGCAGTCGCCGCAGGCGAAAACCCCCTCACGGGCGGTGCGGAGCGTATCTTCCGCGGCGCCGATTCTGCCCCTGTCATCTGGAGCGAGCCCGGAGTCATCGAGGACGGAGGTGTCTACCGATTGGCCGATAGCCATTATTATTGAATCGCACGCGATGGTATGTTCGCTCCCGGGCACGGGGACGGGTTTCCGCCTGCCGCTTTCGTCAGGCTCGCCGAGCGCCATGCGTGAGCAGATTATCTCAAATCTGCTGTTGTGCCGGGCAATCGTGAGCGGCAGGGTGAGGTACCTGAGCTCTATCCCTTCTTCCTCGGCAGCCTGTATTTCTGCGCTGCTCGCCGGTATCTCCTCGCGCGACCTGCGATAGACAATTGAGACAGTGGCCGCGCCGAGCCGGAGCGCCGTTCGCGCCGCGTCGATGGCCGTGTCGCCGCCGCCGACGACAATGACTTCTTTGCCGAGAGAAGGCCGCTTGCCAGAGGCCACCTCCGCGAGAAAATCAATTCCGCCCAGAACCCCTTCGAGATCTTCGCCCTCGATTCCCATGCGCCGATTGCGCTGGGCTCCCACGGCGAGGAGTACGGCGTCATATCCCTCCTCAAGCAGCCGGGCGATCGTCCTCTTCCCGCCGACAGGGGCCGCGCACTGTATCTCCACGCCGCATCGCCCGATGAAGTCTATCTCGCGATCGAGCACTGCTTTCGGCAGGCGGTATTCGGGGATCCCGTAGCGCAGCATGCCGCCCGGTTTCCCGCGCGCTTCAAAAATCCTCGCGGCGTGTCCATCGAGCGCGAGGAAATAGGCGGCGCCGAGCCCCGCGGGTCCGGAGCCGATGATTGCCACTTTCTTCCCTGAGGATTTTTTCTTCTCCGGCGGCAGCGGAGGCGAACCGGCTCGTTCGGCCGCGAATCTCTTGAGGGCGCAGATGGAGGCGGGCTCATCAATGACCGTGCGCCTGCAGGCCTCCTCGCAGGGGTGGGGACAAACCCTGCCAATGGTCGCCGGCATTGGCACGGTCTCCATGATGAGGCGAAGCGCCTCATCGTAGCGCTTGTTGAGGATCAGGCTGAGATAGCCGCGCGCGTCGCAACCGGCGGGGCACGAGAGCTGGCAGGGGGGTAGACATTCGCCGCAGTGATCGGAGAGCAGGAGTTCGATGCAGAGCCTGCGCGCTGCGAAAATCTCTTCGTCGCAGGTCGTGATCTCCATGCCGTTTGATACCCCGGTCGCGCAGGCGGGCCTCAGGCGCCTCTCTCCCTTCACCTTCACCGAGCAGATCCAGCATGAGGCGTAGGGATCGAGCTTCTCGTCGTGACAGAGCGTGGGGATGGCGACCCCCGCCCGTAGCGCCGCATGGAGGATGGTATCCCCCGATGATGCCGTAACCTGTTTCCCGTCAATGGCGATCTGAATCGGCGTCGCCGTGCGACGAGCCTCGCCCGCTATTTGGGATTTGGGATTTGGGATTTGGGATTTTATCTGTGTCATTCCACTATTATCGCCCCGAATTTGCACGCTTCCACGCATAGCCCGCAGCGGGTACATTTTCCCTCATCTATGCGATGCGCCTTTTTGCGCTCCCCCGAGGCAGCCCCCGCAGGGCAGACGCGCACGCACGCCCCGCACCCGGTGCAGTTGAGCTCATTCACGCGGTAGCTGATGAGGGCCCTGCATTTCGCTGCCGGGCAGCGCCTCTCTCGTATGTGAGCTATATATTCATCGCGGAAAAAGCGAAGCGTCGTGAGAACCGGGTTGGGCGCCGTCTGCCCGAGGCCGCAGAGCGACGCGACCTTCACCTTCTCCGCGAGCTCATCGAGCAGGTCGATGTCCTCAATGCGCCCCTGCCCCGTTGTGATGCGGTCCAGGATCTCGAGCATCCGCTTTGTCCCGATGCGGCAGAAGGTGCACTTGCCGCACGATTCGTTCTGCGTGAACGCGAGAAAGTACCGCGCGAGGTCAACCATGCAGCTCGAGCCGTCGAGGACTATCATGCCCCCAGACCCCATGATGGCGCCGCTCTCCTTGAGCGACTCGTAGTCGATGGGCGTGTCGAAGAGGCTGGCGGGGAGACAGCCCCCCGAGGGGCCGCCGATCTGGACGGCCTTGAGGGGGAGGGCGGTCGCCGAGCCACCGCCGATCTCCTCCACGATCTCGCGGATCGTGGTGCCCATCGGGACCTCGACGAGGCCTCCCCGGGCGATCTTCCCCGCGAGTGCGAACACCTTTGTCCCCTTGCTCCCGTCTGTCCCGATCGCGGCGTAGGCTGCGGCGCCGTTCCTGATGATCCACGGGATGTTGGCGAGCGTCTCCACGTTGTTGATGCAGGTCGGCTTCCCCCAGAGGCCGCTCGTCGCGGGGAACGGCGGCCTGAGCCGCGGCATCCCGCGCTCCCCCTCGAGCGATTTGATAAGGGCGGTTTCCTCGCCGCACACGAACGCCCCCGCGCCCTCCATGAGCGAGATCGAAAAATCGAAGCCCCTTCTGAAAATATTCTTCCCCAGGAACCCGCTCTTCGCAGCCTGCGCCAGCGCAATCGAAAGCCGCTTCACCGCGAGCGGGTACTCGGCTCTCACGTAGATGACGCCGCGCGTCGCCCCGATCGCGTGGCCGGCGATCGCCATCCCTTCCAGCACCGCGTGCGGATCGCCCTCCAGGACACTCCGGTCCATGAATGCGCCGGGATCGCCCTCGTCGCCGTTGCAGATGATGTACTTCTCCGTGCCCGGTGTCTCGCGCGTCATCCTCCACTTTGTGCCGGTGGGAAACCCCGCCCCGCCGCGGCCGCGCAGGCCCGAGGCGGAGATGGCTCCGATCACCGCACGGGGAGATCCGCGCGCGAGCACTTCGCGGAGCGCGTCGTAGCCGTCCCTCCCGATATACTCGGTGATATCCTCTGGATCGATGAAGCCGCAATTCCCCAGTACAATTTTTTTCTGCTTCGCAAAGTAGGGGAGTGAATCCAGCGCCAGAGAATTGTCCGCCACGAGCCACTTCGCCACGGGGACGCCATTGACGAGGTGCTCGCTGACGATCGCTGGAACGCGCTCCGGCGTGACCTCTCCGTAGAGGGAAAAGCGCCCGTCGGGAGAGGTAATCTCCACCAGCACTTCCCGGTGGCACATGCCGAGGCAGCCGGTGGTGCCGATCATCGCGGGAATGTTCCTCCGGCGGGTTTCCTTCTTGAATGTATCCAGGACGGCCTCCGCACCCGCCGCGATGCCGCAGGAGCTCAGGCCGATTGTCACCCGGAACTTTATGGCGGGACTATTTTTCATTGATATTTCTTGAGAATAGCGGGAGTCCCCGCGGGAGTGAGCTTCCCGTAGACGGTCTTGTTGATCATCATGACGGGGGAGAGGCTGCAGCAGCCGAGGCAGGCGACGCTGCACAGCGTGAAACGCCGATCGGTGGTGGTGCCGCCCGTCTCGATCCCGAGCGCGCGCTCGATCGCCTCGGATATCCGCTCGGCGCCCGCGACATGGCAGGCGGTGCCGTGGCAGACGGTGATGAGGTTCCTGCCGACAGGGGTGAGGCGAAACTGCCCGTAGAACGTCGCCACGCCGTATACCTGGGCCGGGGAGAGGCCGAGGTGATCCGCGATGCGCCGCAGAGGTTTTTCGGGGAGATAGCCGAAGAGCTCCTGCGTCTTCTGGAGGAGGGGAATCAGCGCCCCCCGCTTCCCTGTGTAGCTGGCGAGGAGCTTCTTGAATGAGCGCTCTTTTGATTTCTGGGGGATGCGCATGAGGCGAGCTGTTGCGGTTATATGCGAACTCATTTAATACCACTAGAAACTAGTAACCAGTAACCAGTAACTAGTAACTGCTTTTACGGCCACAGTCCACGTATCTTCATGGCACTGGCCACGCGCCCCACGGCGAGGATCAACGCCGCGGTGCGCATCACCCTTTGATAAGGCTGTGCTGGACGCGGTAGCCGGTGAAAACCCGCGGCGTGCCGTCATCCATGCGCATGGGTATGGAAACGGTGAGCTCACGCTGGGGGTGGCGCAGCCGCTCATGGACGTAGGGGTCTAGATTGATCTTATCTGCGACGTCATCGAGCTGTTTGAGAGCAACATCCCATGCTGATTCGGCGAGATATTGTTTGGCCATGCTCATACCTTCGGAAAGATTATTTTCCTAAGACAGTGCCCAATTGATATAATTTGCTTCTTATAAATGCCGGGCTTATTCTAGTACGTATTGCTTTATTTTGCCATAGTGAAGAAAGGGGCCACACAAAATGATGGAAAACGCGCGTTCAACAACGGGAACCAGCGCGAGGGTGAGGGACGTTTCACCGTCAAGCGGAATGTGCCCTCTCTGTATACGGGAGTGCAAGGTGCTCTGTGAAATAGGCAAAAGCGCCTTCCGCGGCAGGGAGGTCCTGTATCCCGAGCCGGAGCGGTTTGGAGAATCGACCGCCGCTTCAAATAAGGATTACGGCCTTAACTGGAGGGACCTGCAGATAATGGTCGAGGTGAGGGGGGCGAAAGGGATTGCGGAAGACTCTGACAAGGCGCTCTTCCCCAATGTCGATGTCGCCCAGACTCTCGGCGGCATCAAGGTAAAGATACCCGTGATCATTCCCGGCCTGGGGTCGACCGATGTAGCGAGGAGGAACTGGCTCGGACTCTCTATGGGAGCGGCTATCTCGGGGGTTATAGATGTGATAGGGGAAAATGTCTGCGGCATGGATGAGGAGGCCAAATTCGATTCCAAAGGGATGGTCGTTGATTCTCCGCAGCTCCGGTTCCGCATCGACCACTACCGCGCGTTCTGGGATGGTGAATTTGGAGATGTCGGCGTGCAGACAAACGTTGAGGATCAGCGGTGCGGCGTGGCCCTGTACGCGATCAGGAAGCTGGGGGTGAATGTCATCGAGAGGAAATGGGGGCAGGGAGCGAAGAATATCGGCGGCGAGGTGAGGATCCACAGCCTCGAAAAGGCCCTCCTGCTCAAGAAGCGGGGCTATGTGGTCATCCCCGATCCTGAAGATCCAGCGGTAGAGGAGGCCTTCAGGAAAAAGGTGTTCGACACCTTCGAGCGCCATTCGAGAGTGGGGATGCCCGAGTACAAAGGGTTCGTCGAGGACATCCAGTGGCTCAGGAGCGCGGGCGCGAAAAAGGTGTTCCTGAAGACCGGCTCGCCCAACCCCTATGCCATAGCGTTCATTTTGAAGTGCGCGTCCGCGGCGAAGGTCGATCTGCTCACCCTTGACGGCGCGGGCGGCGGCACAGGGATGTCGCCGGTGCCAATGATGCAGGAGTGCTCCACCCCGACGATCTATCTCGAATCCATTGTGCTCGACGCGGTCAGGATCCTCAAGAAACGGAAAAAATATATCCCGGACATCGTCATCGCGGGCGGATTCATCAACGAGACCCAGATTTTCAAGGCCATCGCCATGAGCAACTACGGGGAAGGGCCCATCGTGAAGGGGGTCGCAATGGCGCGGGCCCCGATTACCGCGGCAATGAAAGCGGATTATTTCACCAAGCTCGCCGAAGCGGAGGACCTCCCGCACGCCTTCAAGGATAGGTACAGCGACGATCCGGCGAAGTTCTTCATCACCATGACAGAGTTGAAATCAAGGTTTGGCAAGGCGATCGGCAAGGAGCTCCCCTGGACCGCGGTAGGAGTCTATACGTACTTTGACAGGATCAGGGTGGGGCTCCAGCAGCTCATCGCGGGCTGCAAGAAGTTCAGGCTCGACCTGATAAGCAGAGAAGACCTCGCCTCGCTCACTCCGCTCGCGAGGGATGTGACGAACATACCCATGATCCACGAGTATGACAGGAAGTCGTTTGAGAATATCCTGAACTCGTAGCGTGGCTCATGATTGTAGGGGTTCGATTTATCGAACCCGCATCAAAGCGGGCTTGATAAATCAAGCCCCTACGAAGTTGTATGTTATGGAACATCGAGGATAGACAAATACTGATTTGACAGATAGTGCGAGTGAGAGATGTAATTATGAAGCTCGGCTTAATGGCTGATTCACATGAGAACATGCCCGCGATAGCGAAGGCGGTGGCGCTCTTCAACCAGGAGGGCGTGGCGCGGGTTCTCCACGCGGGCGATATCATCTCGCCGATCACCGCGAAGGAGTTCGCGCGGTTAAAGATGCCGCTCACCGCCGTCTTCGGGAACAACGACGGCGAAAAGTTTTTCCTGAGGGAGAAGTTCCGGGAGATCGGCGAGATCCACGAGCGGAAGTGGGAGGGGGAACTCGGCGGCAAGCGGGTGCTGCTGCTCCACGCCCCCGACATGCTTGACGCCCTCTCGGCGAGCGGCGCCTACGACCTCATCGTGTACGGTCACACGCACGAAGTGGTGGTACGGCAGGGGAAGACGCTCGTGGTCAACCCCGGGGAGTGCGGCGGCTGGCTCACCGGCCGCTGCACCGTCGCCATCCTCGACACAGAGAGGATGACGGCCGAAATCCGCGACCTAAAAAGGGGACAGGCTACTTTTCAGACTGTATCTCACTGACATTAAGCGAGTTATGAAACGTTGTAGTTGAAAATCAGCCTGTTTTAAAAAAACATAAAATTCGGAAGACCCATGAAAGCCAATTGTTTTTTGCCAGCTGATGGATCAAAAGAAAAAAGTCATTGGGAAGTTAGACTTGATTGGTATAAGGCCATCTTTGCCATAGTAATATTTTTTACCATTATCACCCGCCTATATGGTCTCGCTTATAAGCCTTATCATCACGACGAAAGCCTTTACGCAACATATTCTTGGTATCTTTATGAAGGGCGCGGTTATAAATATGATCCGATGATGCACGGGCCTGCCACATTTTACATTACCGCATTGGCTTTTTCATTGTTCGGCGATAATGATTTTACCGCCCGTCTCCCTGCTGCGCTTTGTGGCGTTGCTCTGGTATGTTGCACCCCGCTCTTAAAACGACGGCTATGCAGCACTGGAAGTCTAGCGGCTGCGGTATTATTCGCAGTGTCTCCCACCTATATGTATTATTCGCGTTTCCTGAGTCATGACATCTTTGTGGCTTTCTGGGCGTTTCTCTCCGTCACATTTTATATGCGGATTCAATATACGCATAGGAGAGGCTATATCTATGGATTGGGCGCTGCGCTCGCGCTTATGTTCTGCTCAAAAGTGGATTCTTACATATATCTTTTTATCTTTGTGACGTTCCTTATATTCATGAAGCTTTTCGAGCGGTGCTTCTGTAAAACTTTCGCCAGCGCTGTTCATTGCCCGGCTGTTGAACAAGCCTCTGATCAAAAAGGACAAACCAAGCTCCTTGATATTGTCATTGCAGCTGCCATTTTTTTTGGCATATTTTATCTATTCTACACGAGCTTTCTAACAAACAAATCGGGCTTCATTGACGGTCTCTATCGCAAGTCTCTAGATTACTGGTTTCACCAAAACAGAATCCAGCGCATCAAAGGAGCTTTCACCGGATTCTGCCCTATAGCTGCTACCTATGAACTTCCATTTCTGATCGTGCTCTATTCCGGCCTTATCGCATTGCTAAGGAAGAGACTCCTTCCGGATATTATCCTCATAGCAAGTTCCGTTATTGCCCTCCCTCTTATAATACTATGGCGGCAGCCGCTCTCCGCGGAACCGTGGGATATCTGGTTTCACGTAACAAATACGATGCACATAGTCTTTGCATTGTATGTATTCATACTATGCATGACCGCAACATGCATTTATCTAAGAGATGGACAGCGATTTCCTGCTTTTCTCTCATATTGGTGCTGTACAAGCGTCCTGATTTACTCTTATGGTATTGGAAAGACACCATGGCTTCTGATACACATATTGATGCCCATTATTTTATGGGCTAGTTTCTTCATAAAGGAGTTTTTAGCCTCTGAACGCTTCAGGAGCGCACCGATTGTCTATGACGTTATACTGGCGATAGGTCTCCTTTTATCGCTCCAGGCATCGATCCGTCTCTGCTTTTACAACGAGGCAAATCCAGCCGAGCGTATGGTGTATACGCAGACCTCTATGGATATCAAAGAACCGCTCAATATGATTTCAGCCATGGCAGAGAAATCGGGGGCAGACCTGAATCTCTCCATAGGAGTGCAAGGAGATTCATCGTGGCCCTTAACCTGGTATCTTAGAAATTATAGGGATTGGTTCCATCCGGGCCGTTTCACCCAAACAGATAAAACTGTGATTATCGTCAATTGGGAAAGGGTAGGAGACAATAGGGGAGTTCTTGAACCCTACTATAAAATTCATCGGTTGAAATTAAGGGAATGGTGGATCCCTAAGCCTTTGAACGAGCTAGAGAAACCTGTTGTTGCGCTGCTAAAGTACTACTTCTTCCGAGAACCATGGAGCACTACCGGCTCACAGGACATTGCCTTTTGCATTCGAAAAGATTTAGGGGAACCTTAAAATATAAAGCAAAGGCTAACCATACGCTGCACCCGACATGAGAAAGAGGTCCTTCGCTTTGCTCAGGATCTTCGGGCCTTTGGCCCTCGACGGGGTTGCATGAGCAGCAGCCCCAGGTGTGGCAAGCGTCAGCGTTCGGGGTCGCACCACGATATCACATTGGCCATGAGGTAGTTATGTGATTTTAGGGCCTTTAAAAGTGGCTTAGACGCGTTTTTTAGGCCTGAAAATTGCCTGTAGGGAATGCTCATGGGGAAAAGCCGCCTTGCCGGCGCAGATGGGCAAGCCATAGGCTCGCTCCCTCCCCGCGTCCCGCTCAATTCCGTCGTTAGAGAAATAAATTTCCGCCGGGGAAACAATGGTGTATCATATCTCATGTGAGGGAATACCAGTTCACCGACTATTCGAGAAGGAGGCCTTGCGAAAGCGGCCGTACCTGAAGAAGGAGTGGTGCATTCGGATCTGTGAGAATCCGCTGAGGGTCGAGCCGCAGGAACACAATCGCTTCAGATTCTGGGGTGAAGTCGATGAGCTCGAGGGGCGAATCCTCCGCGTGATCACGCTGGTGGATAAGAAGACGATACACAACGCTTTTCTTGACAGGGGGTTCAAAAGATGAAGCTTAATTACTACAAAGATACTGACTCCCTTTACATCGACCTGTCGTCCAAACCGAGTTCGGACAGCAGGGAGATTTCGGAGGGTATTGTCATAGATTATGATGCCAATGGGAACATCGTCGGCATCGACATCGACAATGCCAGCCGGAAGGTCGATCTCAAGGAGATCAGCCTCAGCAAGATCCCTGCTGAGATTGAAAAACTAACGGCGTGAAGATCGTCGTATAATCGCATTGACCTCGACATTGAAAAGGCGCCTTTATGGCGCCCTTTTAATGTGGGTCATGCTTTGCGTTCGCGCCGCTAATGCGGCGCGAACGACGGAATTGAGCAAGCTCTCATGACTTGCCGCGCCTAGCGGCGCGAACAAGTCATTCGAGCGGGCGCTCCCGCAGAGCGGGACTTCCGCCTTGCCGTCCGCAGGGAGTTTGCGGGTGGTCGTGTCTCTAGCGCTCTTATTGACTGGGCCAAACAGAAGGCGAAGCAACTTGGCCGCAAGTTCCTTCGATTGGATTGCGAAGTTAAGACAAGAAAGCTATGCGAGGTTTATAAGAGAAGTGGATTCCGCAAACATAGTGAACGACAGGTGGGTCCATATCGAGTAGTCCGATACGAATGCAGGATTGATGGCAGCCAACAAGCGGCTGTAGAGCGACGCGGTAAACCGCGCGTCTGAGCCACCCCGTTGAACGCAGGGGGAATACATGAACGTATTCTACGAATTCTATAAGATGGCGCAAAAACTCCAGGCGGCAAAGATACAGTATGCCCTGATTGGTGGGGTTGCTATGGCGTTCCACACAAGACCGCGGTTCACCAAAGACATCGACATCCTTGTGAAAAAGGCTGATATCGAGGCTATCGCAGAAATCCTTAATAAAGAAGGATACCGACAGTCTGCTCCGCCATGGACGTTCAAAGGCACGGGATTAACGTTGCACCGGTTTCTGAAGGTGGAAGATAAAGATGAAATGTTCATTGATGTGCTTGTGGCGGGCCGGGCGAAGCACGAAGCGATTATTGACAATGCCCTAGTGGCCGAATCAAACTCATTGGGGCAGGTGCGAGTAGTCAGCAGAAGTGACCTGATCTGGCTGAAGAAAGCAAGGAACTCGAAACTAGACCAAGCTGACATTGAGGATCTTGAACATGAATCCTCCTGACAAGATCATGAGAGAGCTTGGCAGTCTCTATGACTTCTATAGAGAACTGCGCAAGTACCGCCTAAGAAAGGACAAAGCGTCCAACAAAAGGGTGAAGCGTATCGTGCATCCGCGGCGGGTTCACCAAAGCTCACCATAATCGTTAGGCAATATTGGGGTCGTATCTTGACTATTGACTAGAGACCCAGAGGAACACTGGCTCGGATGCGCAAGCCTTCTGCTCGCTCCTCCCTGCGCTGTCCGCTCATTTCTTTACACTTTCACTTTCAGCCTTCCACTTTAAACTTTAAGCTGTGGTTACGGCCACAATCCCCTGTATCCCGACGCTTCGGCAACCCGGCCAACACCAAGCATCATCGCTCCCATGCGCATGTCCACGCGGTATTCTTCCATCATGGTGACAGTTTCGGTGAACGCCTGGGTCATCACCCTGCGCAGCTTCTCGTTGACCTCCTCCTCTGACCAGAAGTAAGCCTGGAGGCTCTGCACCCATTCGAAGTAGGACACCGTCACCCCGCCCGCATTGGCGAGGATATCAGGTACCACGAGGATCCCGCGCTCCTTAAGGATGCGGTCGCCCGCCGGCGTGGTGGGGGCGTTGGCCGCCTCGACGATCACTCGCGCCTTTATCTGCGGCGCGTTCTGCTCAGTGATTTGTCCTTCAAGTGCAGCGGGGATGAGGATGTCACATTTACATTCCAGGAGCTGCTTATTGGTGATCGGCGTGCCGCCTGGGAACTCACGGAGCTGCTTCTTCTGTGCCACGTGAGCCAGCAGCTTGGGGATATCCAGCCCGGCGGGGTTGTGCGTCCCCCCGGAGACGTCGCTCACCGCGACGACCTTGCCGCCGTGTTCATGAATGATGCGCGCGGTGTGAGAGCCGACGTTGCCAAAACCCTGGATGGCGAACGTACTCTCGCTCAGCGAGAGCCCCTTGTAGGCGCACGTCTGTTCCGTGACGTAGAACACGCCCCGGGCGGTCGCCTCGAGCCTGCCCTTGGAACCGCCGAGACAGAGCGGCTTGCCGGTCACGACTCCCGGCACGCTGTGGCCGACGTTCATGCTGCATGTGTCCATGATCCATCCCATGACCTTGGGATTCGTGTTCACGTCGGGCGCGGGGATGTCTTTGTCGGGCCCGATGATGATCGAGATCTCGCTCGCGTAGCGGCGCGTCATCCGCTCGATCTCGAACTCGGACATCTGTGATGGGTCGCAAACGACGCCTCCCTTTGCGCCGCCGTAGGGAATGTTGACCACCGCGCACTTCCACGTCATCAGCATGGCGAGGGCGGTGATCTCATTGAGGTCAACCTGCGGGTGGTAGCGTATCCCCCCCTTGCAGGGGCCGCGCTCCATGCTGTGCTGCACCCGATAACCGGTAAAGACCTTCAAGTGTCCATCGTCCATGCGGACTGGAACGGAGACGATCAGTATCCGCTGGGGTGTTTTCAGCTTCTCATGGATATCGGGGCTGATTTTGAGTTTCTGTACGGCGAGGTCGAGCTGCTGGAGCACCATATCCAGGGGGCCCTGCCCGTCGCCGACCTTGAGAAGTTTCTTCATGTCATGCCTTTCTCCGGGATATGAAATTGATAACCGACACATCGACGAATAACGTGCCTGCCTGATCTATCCAGGTGTGGATACCGGCCGTAGGGGTTCGATTTATCGAACCCGGGCGCGATGAATCACGCCCCTACGGCAGGCAGGTCAGAAGTATCATGGAAACTAGGTGCACGATTTGAATCAACTTTTCAACCGCTCCACCACCAGCGCGGCGATCTCCGTTCCCACGCGGAACTGGCCCTCCACCGTGGAGGCGCCGATGTGGGGGGTCACGATGACATTGTCCATTTTGAGGAGGGGATTCCCCTCCGGAGGTTCTTTCTCGAAAACGTCAATGGCCGCCCCTCGCACCTTCCCGCTCGTGAGCGCCTCACAGAGCGCCTGCTCGTCCACGATGCCGCCCCGGGCGCAGTTGATGATGACCACGCCCTTCTTCATCATGTCGAACTGCTTCTTGCCGATCATGTGCGTCGTTTCCTTCGTCTTGGGGACGTGCAGGGTGATGATGTCAGATCCCTTGAGCAGCGCATCGAGATCACATGTATCTATCAGTGGAGCCTGGACGGTCGGCGAGCAGCAGCCGAACGGGTCGTAGGTGGTGACCTTCATCCCGAGGCCCATCGCGCGCACGGCGACCTCCTGCCCGATGCGTCCGATCCCGATGATGCCGAGCCGCTTGCCGTAGAGTTCGAAGCCGGTGAACTTTTTCTTCTCCCACTTGCCCGCCTTGACGGAGGCGTCGGCCTGCGGGAGGAGGCGTGCGAGGGCGAACATGACGCCGATGGCGAGCTCAGCCACGGAGATCGAAGAGGCCCTCGGCGTGTTCAGGACGGGGATGCCCCGCTCCTTGGCACACGCGGCGTCGATGTTGTCGAGTCCCACGCCTCCGCGCGCGATGACCTCGAGCTTCTTCCCGGCCTCGATGACCTTCCGCGTCACCTTGGTCGCGCTCCTGACGATGACGGCGCTATAGTCTCCGATGCACTTCACAAGTTCCTCCTCGTTCAAACCGATCTTCTCGTCAACGCCGAAACCGGCGTTCTTGAGGATCGCGACCGCCTCTTTTGCGAGAGGGTCGCAGATGAGCACCTTTTTCATAACGCCTCCTTTCTATTGCTATCGTGCACGTTATGTGGGTAAGGGATCATATACTGCCGCCGTGCCCTATCATTGTAGGGGTTCGATTTATCGAACCCGCATCAAAACGGGCTTGATAAATCAAGCCCCTACAGATTCAAAACAGACACGATCACCTGTAGCGCATTCGTAGCTGATTAAGCCTGCAGCGTGGATCACCCACACAAAACGAAAGAGGACCAGTAATCGAATGATGGCGAGGGCGCACGACAACGCCATGCACTAATCCCCGGCTCATGCGAGATTCAATTTGTTTATCACGAGTCCGGTGTACAGTTTCGGATAGAAGTCCGTGGATTTCTGCGGCATGCGCTCGCCGTTCTCGGCGATTTTCGCGACCTGCCATGCCTTCGTGGGGTTGAGGAAGATGGCCATCTGGTAGCGCCCCTCATCCACCATCTTCACCGCCAGGTCGGCGTAGCGCTCGTAGGCCACATTGGTTTCCTCTTCGAGCTTTTTCTTGTCGATTCCCAGGAGGTGCTCCAGGATCGCGTGGATGATGCTCACGTGCAACCGCTTCCAGGCGTCGGATGCATCCGGGCGCATGAGCGTGGCGACATCCGCATCATTCTTGAGCACCATGAGCGTGAATTCCCCGCCGAGGTACAGGCCGAAGCGATGCTCGCCATCCTTCTGCGTTTCCATTCTGCGCAAGAGATCGGCGAGATCCGCGCACCGCTCGGTCTTGAAAAATTTAGCCAGCTCTTTCGGGAAAGAAGCGATCTGCGCGGGCGTGAGGTTGAAAAGCAAGCGGTGCGTGGGGAGGATGGTGAGGCCGCGGTCGTGCATGGACACGAACGCCATGAGGTGGTTGTCGTAGGTTTCGTTCCCCGGCAGACACTGCACGCCCTTTTCCCTCATCTCCCTTCGGTAGTTGAGCGCGGTCTCGTACCGGTGGTGTCCGTCCGCGATGAAGAGTGTCTTGTCCTCCATGAGAGCCATGACCTTCTGCTGAATGCTCCTGTCCGTCACCATCCATACCCGGTGGATCACCCCATTGTCATCCCTGGCTTCGATATCGGGTGCGCGGCGGGTTTCCCGCGAGAGGACGGCGGTGACCTCGTTGTCCGGATCGGAGTAGAGCATGAAGATGAGCCCCGATTGCGCGGCCGTCGCGCGCATGAGGTTGAGGCGGTCCGCCTTCGGGCCTGCGAGCGTCCGCTCGTGAGGCATCACGCCGCCCTTCCCGAGCTCCTCAAGTTTGCCGAGCGCGATAAAGCCATGCCGCGTTCTTGTCGGTGTTCCCGGGAGGGGATACTCCTCGTTGTAAATGTAGAGCGCCTCGCGTTCGTCCCTGACGAGGACCCGCTCGGCTATACATTTCTCGAGGAACTCGCGGGCGCGGGTGTATTGATTGTGCTGGGGGTCATCCCGGGGGGTTGTATTCCCTTTTGAAAAGCGAACGATGTTGTAAGGATTGCGCCGGTAATAGTTCTCCTGGAGTTCGGGTGTTATTTTGTCGTAGGGCTCCGCGAAAACCGCGCTTATGTCGGGCACTTTCTTCTGATTATAACGGAACGCTCTAAAGGGGTAGATCTTTGCCATGTCATTGCTCCATCCCCGAACCAACCCTGCATGGAGTGCATATACTATAGTCAATTCCCTCCTGGCGTCAACTGTTTTAAGAATGGAGTTTCCTCACTTTTTAGAAACCAAGGTAATTTTTAACCACGGAGACACAGAGAGCACGGAGACGCTGTTACGTTTATTAACCGCGGATTGCGCGGATTTTCGCAGATTAAATCTCACCGCAGATGAATACAGATACACACGGATTATTTCTTGCCCTAGAAACTAGAAACGAGAAACTGTTGTTGCTGTTGTAAAAATCTCCGCATCCTCCGTGCCTCCGTGGTGGATTATGCACTGGAATACATCTACGAAATATTATCTGTTTCCCTTCACAAATATTGCATTCACTTCCGATACAGCGCATGCGGTACGCAGGGTATCGGGGCATTTACTCGGGGGTGTGAAAATGGTATAGTGACCGTGCGAACGGGAGAAGGATTCTGTAATGCGCATGGATATATATCTTTTCGGCGATGAGGTGCTGCGGAAACGAGCGGCTGAGATCACCGACATCACTCCGGAGATTAAGCGGTTGGCGGAGAATATGCTGGAGACAATGTACTACCATGAGGGGCTCGGTCTGGCAGCTCCCCAGGTCGGCGTCCCCCTGAGGCTCACCGTGATGGATATCCGGCAGGAGGGGAGCGGCAAGGTCGTGCTCATCAATCCGGTGATCCGCGAGATTGGGGGAAAACAGATGATGGAGGAGGGCTGCCTGAGTTTCCCCGAGATCGTGGTGCCCCTCGAGCGCGCCACGGAACTCACGGTGGAGTTCACCGCTCTCTCCGGGAAGCGGAAGGAAAGGAAGATGATCGGACTGGCGGCACAGGCGGTCCAGCATGAAATTGACCATCTGGACGGTGTGCTACTCATAGATAGGATGAGCGTGGCGCGACGCACGCTGCTCGCGGGGCGGTTGAGACGGTTGCGCAAGCGTGGAGAAAGGGGGGAGCGGCGATGAGGGTGCTGGTAACGGGTGGGGCGGGATACATAGGGAGCGTCACGGTTGCCGAGCTCCTCGCGCGTGGGCACGGCGTCACCGTCTATGACAATCTGGAGAAGGGGCATCGCAATGCGGTTCCGCCCGGAGCCCGCCTGATCGCAGATGATCTGTCGCGGAGGGAGCGCATTGAAGAGGCGCTCGGGAAATTCAAGATCGAGGCGGTGATCCACTTCGCGGGATACAGCCTGGTCGGGGAATCGGTGGAGCACCCGGCGCGTTATTTTATCAATAACATCTGCAACGGTCTCAACCTGCTTGAAGCGATGCGGGAGGCGGGGACAGGCCGTATCGTGTTTTCATCCTCGGCCGCGGTCTACGGTACGCCGGAGCGGGTTCCCATAGGCGAAGATCAGCCTGCCATGCCGATCAACCCCTACGGCGAGTCTAAGTTGTATTTCGAAAAAATTCTGCACCGCTACCACTGTGCCTATGGTATGGACTGCGTGTCCCTCAGGTACTTCAACGCGGCGGGCGCGAGCGAAGCGCATGGCGAGGATCATGAGCCGGAGACGCATCTCATACCCTCTGTGCTCAAGGTTGCCCTGGGGCAGGCGGAAAGCGTGAAGGTGTTCGGGAGCGACTATGCGACCAGCGACGGCACGTGTGTGCGGGATTACATTCATGTGAGCGATCTGGCTGACGCGCATGTCGTCGCGCTCACGTGCCATGGGGAGCGCGTCTATAACCTCGGAGATGGGAAGGGCTATTCGGTCCGTGAGGTCATAGAGACCGCGCGGAGGGTTACCGGCAGGACGATAAGAGAGGAGATGGCTCCCCGGAGACCGGGCGATCCGGCGGTGCTGATCGCGAGCCCTGAGAAGATACAGCGCGAGCTGGGGTGGGCGCCCCGAAGGGTGAGTCTCGAAGAGATCATCGAGAGCGCGTGGCGGTGGATGCAGAAACATCCGGAGGGATACAAGAGTTAAATCCCAAATCCCAAATCCCAAATCCCAAATGACAAATACCGAATAGCAAATCCCAAATCCCAAATCCCAAATGACAAATGACAAATACCGAATGGCAAATCCCAAATCCCAAATCCCAAATGACAAATACCGAATGGCAAATGACAAATCCCAAATCCCAAATGACAAATGACAAATACCGAATGGCAAAACTCAAATGACAAATACCAAATGACAAAACTCAAAACCGAGGGGAGGAGTAAGGATTAAGCGTTAAGTCGTAAGCCTCGTTCTTGCAGCTTAATCCTTAGCGCTTAATCTAAATTATCCATGAACATAAAATAAGGGCTCATGACGGATTATTGTGAAAGAAATGTATGAAAACAGGCTGCATAACATCTGTCAGACGCGCTGCATCTTGTTGGCCGGCTTGAGGTTGAGCCTTCAAGGGCTCCTCTCAAGCCGGCCAAAATAGATGTGAGTTTTAAGTACTGATACATGTATACAAGGAAGAGGTCATCTTTTGTAGGGGTTCGATTTATCGAACCCTCTGCATACCAAGGCATTCGATGAGGGCTTGATAAATCAAGCCCCTACAGATTCTGTTTTATCGATCACAAAATTCCGTCATGAGCCCGAAATAGTATCTGTTTCACTTCACGAATACTGCATCAACTTCCGACACAACGTATTGTGTATTTTGATAATAAATTTTTGGGGAATGTCCTGCACCGGAGGCAGGGATACTGTATCATTTTGCGTGTAAATTGAGTTTAAGGGGAATAAAAAAGGGTGCCCCCTCTCCCTGGCAAAAAAGATAGGAGTACACCCTCTGGACTAGCCAGTATTTAACAGCGATGTAGCAGCGCGACGGCGATGATTAAAAGCTAATTCAATGTAAATGCGCGCGAGTGGATCGGGCCGAGGTCGGCGCCCGTCCAGGCGTTCCAGGCTCCGCTCTCGAGGTAGTATGTCCCCGGCTTGACGTTCCACCACCTGAGGCCCGTCAGGAACAGGCCGCTTATCGGCGAGGTGATGACGATCGGGGATCGCAGGTAAGTCACAGGGTACCGATACATTCTCTTGCGCGCAGTGAGGTAAAACGTCCCATAGTACGGCGTCACGACACGGACATACGGGTAGCACCAGGTCGAGATCGCATCGGTGTAGGCATAGATGTACATCAGGTCGCCACTGCCCGAGTAGCTCGTCCGATCAGGATATACTCTGATCGGGCCTCTGGGCGTCGGCGTCGGTGTGGGTGTCGGCGTTGGTGTCGGCGTGGGGGCCGGGGGCGCAGCGCCGCTGATCTGGATGACCGTAACTCCATTGTGGGCCATACTGCCATATGGACTGCCCCACGTCATGGTATGGTCGAGGTGGTCCCACGTATCGTGTATATATACCAGCGAACTTGTAGTGTCGTATCCGTACCCCAGCATCGTGTGTCCTTGAAGCTGTATGAGAACAGGATTTCCTGCATCGATCTCTGCCTGAAAATTGGCGAAGGTAAATCCCTTGCCCGCGGTAGTGCCTGGTTTCCCTTGCCTGTATTGCGAATAATTTGTCACCACGGAATAACCGCGCGATTCGACAAAAAGCCGCATGCCATGACATCCATCCGGCGACCCGGGTTCACCACCGGTATAATCATAGAGGGGATCACCACTGTTATCATTCCAGAACGTCGTACTTCCATCCTTGTTGCCGAACGTGGATTGACTGGTCCCCATATAGTCGCCGGTACAATCACCTTTGGTGTGTTCCGTCCAATTGCCGATGAATGGGTCGGGGGCGAGACTCTCGGTAGCTACCCAATAGTCATCCACGTGCCCCCGTATTATCCTGCCGTCTATACCCATATGCGTCACAACCAGCGGGCACTCGCCGAGGGTACCTGTATTCGGCCAATATGTCTCGTTGTTTAATGGGCAGACTCCTCCGTTCGTCGGGCCCGCATACATGTTGGGATACCCATTCCTGTCCCAATGCCCCATCGCCATGCCGGCAGATGTTGCCGAACATCCGTAGCACCAGTTAAAGGCAGGCATGTCGGATATAATATTTATACCCAGCGCAATATTTGACGCCGGAACTTCAACTGCTTCCCCCCTGAAATCTTCCGGGGGAGGACACGGCGGGACAATGACCATATCTAAGAGCTTCCCATCTTCCCATACTTGCTTTGCCACATATGGATCCCATGATCGGACGCCGTATTGATTGAGGGGGGGCTGGTTTTCAGCAGATTCGCCGGACAGCGCACCGAAAACAAACCCGGCTCCTGCCAAGACGAGGCAGCAGAAGAATCGAAAGTTTCTCTCAAAACTCCGCGTTTTCATAATCGCTATCTCCTTTCAGATAGTTGTGCGACTAAATTTGTAAACTCATTTTCCGAACGGGCGTATCGCTCAAGATCAGCCGCAAATGAGAAGTTGACCGTCCTGACAGCGCCATTTTCCATGATGAACTCGCAGAGGTGCTCATTGTATGTGCCTGACCCGAGGGGCCGGTACGCGTTGGCGCCCTTTACCGATGCAAGGAGGGCGATAATTCGAGCGCCCTTCCTGTACACACCGTGATATTGAGCCGGCCCCTGTCGCTCGCATGTAATCGTCTTCCCGTGCTCCTCACCGGCCACGGCGACATACTGGGTCCTCATTGAGCCAGGTTTCGTATAGGATTCCTCAAGAACAAGATCCCCGCCTGCGTGCTTCCCTTTTAATATTTTTTCAACTTTGAGGACAGCGTTTATCCTGGCTTCTTTCCCTGCGCTGACAGGCCCTTCGGTTTCTTTCACCTCTTTGATTTCTCCGACAACGACAAGATCCGCCCTGCGGATGAGCTCTCTCAACTGCGATATGCCGAGAGGAGGTGGAGGAGGCTGCATGGCATAGCCTATTTTTGAAAGAACGACAATCAGTGCTGCGTGTTTGACAAGGGTTGATATTTTCATCACATGAAAATCAACGGTACGTGTTTAGCTGCACATAAACAAATTGGCAATGTTTTAGCCCATCGACAAGACGGCAGCACGTTGTGCCTTTCACCCGAAATGATTATCTGAAAGCGCGCCTATTAATTAAAACGTCTGCGCTTTCTCCGATTTCCCTCCATAATGGTAGAGCTTCCCTGCATGAACTAACGGCTATATACTATCTGTAACTATTATCGATGAAAATATGCTCTTTGTCAATTACTTTTTCCACAGTTGTCATAACTCTTTGGAAATGCCCCATACTCGACTCGATAGATTACCTGATGATATATGCTGCGTTGAAAGACCTTCCTACAATGCGCGCGATAATAGTATAATCCTGACGAGAGGCACGCATGGAACAGACACAGACGGCAACCGGCGGCAAAAACTCCATCAAGGGGAACATACTCCTCTTCTTTTGCTACGAGCTCGCGTATGCCGTGAAGGTTGACACGCTGGAGAAGCTCCTCCGGAAGCAGGAGACGGAGGGGGTCCTCTCCCTCCGCCGATCGAAGAGCCACTACCTGCGTTTCGAGAGTTATCCGCTCGTCATCAAGCTCGGCGAGGAGAAGTTCCAGCTCCAGAACATCACAGAGACGGCGCTCGTCCACGCCCGTGTGTTCGATTTTGGCGTGGTGAGCCTGTGCTTCAAAATTCCCTTCAGCGGTGATTTCAGGGGGCTCGCCGCGAAGGCCTCCGCGCTCTCGGAGAGCGATATTTTTCCCGACCTCGCCACCAGCTATCTGAAAAAGATCAAGAGGTTCGTCGCGCCCGCGCTCCACAGGCCGATCGCCAGCGATCTCGTGGAGGACTACGTGATATTTCACGTCACCGAGCTCGACAAACCCCTCACCGGCCAGCAACTCCTCCACACGCACGGCCCGGAGATCGCAATGATCCTCAGGGCCGAGGAGCGCAGCCTGAGCGAACAGGAAACGGCGAACGCCCTCTCGAACAACATCTCGTATTATCCAGAGGATGTCCTGGTGGTTGACTGGGACCGCGCCTTCCTCTACGACAGGGAAGATCACCGCGACCACATCAACATCATCGAGTACGCCAATACGCAGCTCCTCGACATGCGCTATTACGACCGCTGGCTCGATGGCGAGCTTGACGTGATCCAGCGGGAAATGCAGCTCGAGGGACGGAAGACCCCTATTTTCAGCGCGGCGCGCTACCGGCGGCTGAGCAGGCGCACGATGATGCTCATGACCGACGTGCTCTGGCTCATCGACCAGATAGACAATTCGCTCAAGGCAATCGACACGCTCTACGCTGCGCGGGTGTACCGGGCGCTCGGCAGGAGACTGTACCTTGACGAGTGGAAAAGGGGGCTGGATCGGAAGCTCGAAGCGCTGCGGGACATGTCCGGCACCCTCAACATGAAGATCTACAACCTGCGCTCCACCATTCTGGAACTGGCAATCGTCATCCTCATCGTCGTCGAAATCATCCTCTTCCTCGGCTGGGGATCATCACGGTGAATAGCTTTAGCGTATAATCTAACTTACAGGCTGAACCCAGCAATGAATTGCCGCAGATAAAAAGGATTGTGTGAGTGGTCAAGGTTTCTTGCCGCGGATACACGCTGATTTTATATAGATGTATCAGCGTTCATCCGCGTAAATCTGCGGCTACCCCCTATAACTGTCCCATTACAGTTGTGGGTTTTTCGGCATTGACACCCCTGGAGCAATTTGGTTAAATGCCTCAGTTAAGTTGAGAAACTATACAGTCCGCGGCCGTAAAGAACCGCGGGAGGAGGAGCTTCATGAGCAACATATTGAGGAGGCTTGGCGCGGACAGCGCGGGCACAAGCATCCCAAATTACCCAAGCCGGGAGGAGGGACAGAAGATGGTCATCCAGGATAAGCTTCAGCAGCCGATATCTCACAGCGAGGTTAAAGAGACTGTGGTCAGCCCCGATGCGGAGTTCAAGGGCTCGCTCAAATTCAAGGATTCACTGAGGATAGACGGCACATTTGAAGGAGAGATCGACTCTCAGGGAACACTCTTCGTCGGCAAGACCGGCACCGTGAAGGCCGAGATCCATGTGGGCAATGTCATCGTCGAAGGCAAAATCGAGGGGAACGTCACCTGCGATGATAAGATCGAGCTCAGGGCCACCGCGAAGATGTTCGGCGATATCCAGGCAGCCCGCCTCACCATCGCTGAGGGTGTGAACATCGTCGGCAAGTGCTCGGTGACCGCTCAGAAGTCCGCGCAGGAAGGGATCCGCCAGGAAAAATTATCCCGTCCCGATTTCAAGAAGGGAAAGGATGAGAAGGGACGTGATGAGAAAATGGGCGAGAGAATGGGGTCATCGATAATGGCCGATTGACGCGCCCATCAGTGGTCGTTTCTTAGCTTGTGCGTTAGGGGGGCCGTAAGGCCCCCCGTTTTTTCCCCACAGTTTCTCCCCCGCGTCAGGCACTCTCCCCTATCATGCTAATCCTGTTTCTTTAATCTCTCGAGAGCCCTCTGCCCGAGGGTGGAATCATAGCCGTAGATTTTTGCCGCGCGCTCCAGGTGGTACCGCGCCAGCACAAACCGTCCCTGTTTTTTGTAGTTGATTCCCAGGTTGTAGTGAGCCTCGGCATTGTCCGGATTTTTATCAAGTATTTCTTTATACTCCTTGATCGCATCATCATTTTGGCCCATCGCGCCGTAGAGAAACGCGAGATTGAGCTTCGCGCCGAGGTAATCGGCCTTGAGCGCGATAGCTTTTTTGAAGGACTCCTGGGCATCGGAAAACCGGCTGATGTGCATCAAGATCAGGCCGAGGTAGTTATACACATACGCGTTGTCGGCATCCAGGCCCAGGGCCGTCTGGCACTCCTTGTTCGCCTCCAGGTAATTCCCATCGCTGATCTGAACCCACGCCAGGTTGGTATGCAGCGACGCTTCAGCGGGCACTTTCTCTATGCCCTTTCGATATACCTCCACTGCCTTCGCGAAATTGCCTCTCTTCTCATAATACTCACCGAGCGCTATATACGCCGGGACGAACTGCGGATTGGCCTCCATGACCGAGGTGTATACCTCAACGGCCTGTTTCCCTCTGCCCAATTTCTCATTGATCAACCCGACCCTCATCTGCGCCTCGGCATCCTTCGGCGCGATCTTGACAATCTGTGCGAACTGACCGAGCGCACCCTCGAGGTCCCCCTTCTTGACGAGCGCTTCTCCCCTCAACCTGCGTGTCTCGGCGGAGTCGGGGGAAATCGCCAGCGCCTTCTCCGTGGTCGAGATCACTCCGGAGAGATTACCCTCTTCCAGGTAACGGGCTCCAAGCTTGCGGTACGCCTCCTCCAGTTTAGGGAGCAGATCCACCGTGGGGTCGAGCTTCTTCGCGCTCTCGTAGTGGTCCACGGCGCCGCGGTAATCACCTTTCTCGAGGCACACGCCCGCGAAGCCACGGTGCGCCGCGGCGACACGCTCCTGCAGAGCGGTCTCCGGAGCGAGCGATTGGGCTTTGGTAAACATCGTGAGCGCCTTATCGTACTGGGCGCTCTCCATGAACGCGTTTCCGAGACGGATATAGAACTCGGCCGACTGCTCAGGTTGCTCAGCCGCGTACAGCTGAACCGCCGCGCAGATTATTATGAAAAACACCATGAGCACAGCGCCCGCGCGGGAGCCGGTCATTGCCCTTCCAACTTTTTCTCGCATAGTTTCAGGTACTCCGCCGCGGCTGAATTCGAGGGGTCAATATGCACCACCTTCTCAAATTCAATTGCCGCACGCCGATATTCCTTTTTTTGCAATAGGTCACGCCCGAGAGCTACCATATCAAGCACCGTGCGCGCCTTGCTCTCAGCGAGCGACAGCCCGGGGGGCCGCCTTGTCTCTTCAGCCGCCGCCTGCCGCGTCCCAATGAGCACCACGCATGAGAGCGCGATGAGGAAATAGCTCAACGCGATGATTCCAATCCCGTTTCGTGCCCCTGATCCTGCCATCCGATCCTCCACTCCTACTCCACGGCAATCGTGTATTCCCTTCCCCGATAGTGGATCTGCACGCCATCGAGGCCAATCTTCACCACTCGGGCACCAGCAATCTCCCCGCCAACAGTCAATGGCCTGCCGTTAAGAATGGCGAGCGGCTCAGTCTTATCCCAGAGAACGCCCGAGAGACGGAGTGGCGGGAGCGCAGCTTCTTCCTGTTCGCCCTCTCCCCTGGCCGGACGGGCCGCGGTAGGGGCCGCGGCCGGTCGAGGTGAGTAACTCTCCATTCTCCCGGCTCGCTGCTCGCGCGACTGGAGGTAGTACACCAGCCCTGCGATGAGGACGAGGGCGGAGACAAGAATCGTGGTGCCCGTCAGCACACGCGCGCGCCCACCTGCAGGAGCTGCAACAGAATCGGCGGCAAGGATCTTCCCGGGCAACGTGTTCCGTGCCATCCCTTCTTCCGCCTTTTTCAGCGCTTTCAGAATCGTGCTCATGCCCTCAGCTCCGTGAGTCCCGGGGGGCAAGGCGCGGCACCGCGCTCCCCCCTTGCCCGCTCATGATCACGATACCCTCATTGATGCCGGCCACGCCATCCTGTGGGAGGCCGCAGTGCGCCTGAAAGCGCTTGACCGCCTCCGTGGTGCGCGGACCGTACCATCCGCCCTCGTCAGCAGTTAGGAAATTCATCCCCCTGAGACCTGCCTGCAGCTCGCTGACCGCAGCTCCCTTCGTGCCGGGGCCGAGGGCACCGGAGAGAGTTATGTTCGAGGGATAAAAGAACGTGGCCTTCCCCCGGAGCCGCGCCTCAAGCTCTGAGCTCTTGAGAGAGAACTCGGTGCCATCCCCGCGCGCAAGCCCTGCGACGCCCTCCCGCAGCGATTTCAAAACGACGAGCATCTCCCCGTTGCCTGATGTACCCGCCACCCTCACAAGACAGGGGAGGTTCGCCCTCGATAGAAAATCAACATCAGCCCAGCAGTCGATGGCATTCATCCCGCATTTCCCCGCAAGGGCATGCAGATCCTTCTCCCCCTCCGCAGGCGGGGCAAAGCCCCCCCCGCGATTCCACAACTTCGCAAGGAGGAGCGCAGCCTCTGCCTCCGGATTGGGAGCGGCAACGGGCCTTTCGAGAGGGCGAGTCGCAGGAGCGGCATTCTGTCGGACTACGGCGTGCATTGCCGGCGGAACGGAGGCGGCCTTTTTCAGCTGCGGCGCCCGCTCGATACCCGCACTCTTCTCGGGAAACAGCCCAGTCCTCATGCCCAACGAATAGAGGAGCAGGATGGCAAGGCCCGCACACGCACAGATCACGACAGCCGCTGTCTTCCAGAGGACCGCCAGCGATGAGGAGTGTTTCCGTCCCCGCGCGGCTCTCGGGTGCTTTTGAATCTCCGCGATCGCACGGCGGACCATCGCATCGGTTATCCTCTTTTTATTCCGCACATAGCCGACGAGCAGCGCACGATCGCAAAGGATATTGATCTTTCGCGGGACGCCCTCCGAATAAAGGAATATCCTCTTCAGCGCCGGCCGGCTGAAGCGCACGCTGCTTCTCTCATCGTCTCCCGAACCGTCTTTCCCATTACCACCGGACGCCACACTCAGCCGGTGATAGATGTAGTTCACCGTTTCGCCGTAGTCAAGCGGCAGGAGGTGATACGTCACGCTGATCCTCTGCGCGAGCTGCCTCAGGTGCGACCGTTCGAGCTTTTCCCGCAGCTCCGGCTGGCCGACCATGATAATCTGGATGAGCTTTTCTTTTTCAGTCTCCAGGTTGGAGAGCATCCGTATCTGCTCGAGCACGGGCATCGCGAGATTCTGACACTCGTCGATGAGGACCACGACGGTGCGCCCGCGCTCATGCTGTTCGAGCAGGAAGCGATTGAGCTCGTCAACGAGCTCCTTGTTCGACTGCGCGCCCCGGTGGCAGCAGAGGTCCTCGTTGATCGCCCTGAGCAGCTCCTTCGCGGAGAGAAAACTGTTGAGGATGAACCCGACCTCGGCCTCCTTCTCTATCTCCTTGATCAGGGTCCTGCAGAGCGTCGTCTTACCCGTCCCCACCTCGCCGCTCACGAGCATGAAGCCCTTGCGCTCCCTGATACCGTAGAGCAGGTGTCCCAGCGCGTCTTTATGCTGCGTGCTGAAATAGAGGAAGTGGGAGTCAGGGGTGAGATTAAACGGCCTCTCTTTGAGGTGATAGAACTTCGTGTACATTGGTCACTACAGCCGAAGGTTAAAAGTTGAAAACCGAAAGTGTCTCCGCCGAGACCTCATGATACCAAAAAACATACGTGAGGAGGAAGATAGATGGCTGATCCCTCGTAATGGGTCAGAAGGTGTGAAAAAATCAAGTTTTCGGCTTGTGTATGTGATATCAGAATACTGTCATTGCGAGTCCCGCTTAGCGGGACGAAGCAATCTCTTGTTCCGCAATGAGTTGAGATTGCCACGTCCGCCTCGTTCTGCTCGGCGTCCTGGCAATGACAACCTTAATGCTGATTTTTTCACACCTTCTCACTTACAGGGTGAATCCAGCAATGAATTGCCGCAGATGGAGCCCCACGGGCAAGTCCCTAAGGGAAGCCTTTGGCTCCCGTGGTTCCTCCATTACTTCGGCGGAATCCGCCGAAGCATACCCGACTACGCTAGGCATGCCTGCCGGCAAGCTTCGTCGGGTTATCCGCCGCATTCATCCACGGCTAAAGCCGTGGTTTTCTGCGTAGGCGGATAAAAAGGATTGTGTGAGTGGTCAAGGTTTCTTGCCGCGGATACACGCAGATACACGCTGATTTTATACAGGTGTATCAGCGTTCATCCGCGTAAATCTGCGGCTACCCCCTATAATTGTCCTATTACGATCCCTCGCCTCAATTAGACATTCTCCAGCGCGAGGAGCTCCCTCACCTGTTTTTGCACCTCTTTCGCCTGGTGGATTCCAAGGCCGGGATCCTCGATGAGAAAGGATTCGCCGCTGCCGGGGAGTTCGTACACGATAATCTTCTTGCCTGTTCCAGGCTCTATCACCTTGTCCCGGGGGATGAGTCTCTTCTTGCGCTCCATCATCAGCGCGAGGATATAGCGGAAGTTCACGTGGGGCGGGTCCTGCGCATTCAGGTATTTCCGGAGCAAACGCTCAACCGCGCTCCTTGCAATCGGCTCTTCCCGCTGCTTTGGCGGCCCAGCCTTGTACCTCCCCTGCCAGTACGAGATGTACTTTTCGCGCTTCCCCGGCTCCACCCGCTCCCAGCACGAGCCGCAATAATCCTCCCGGGCAATCGCTTCCTCTCCCATGAAGATCATCGAGGAGTAACCTTCCCCGTCTGCGAAATCACGCCCGCAGCCGAGGCAGCGTTTCGCGCGTTTCAGACTCGCCCACTCCCGGCCATCCCTCAGCATGCCCGCCCCTCTGCGCTCACCCCTGTGGAGTTTTATCTTCCGGGACAGCCTTCGCACCGTCACCCGGAGGATTTTCCGCCTCTTTGTCTGCCGGCTTCTCGTCCCTGCGGCCGCTCTCCTCGACGAAGTTCAACTGGAGTGTGCTCAGGCAGTTGACCAGCAGCCGCTCCTCCTCAGGCGAGACATTCCCCTTCGTCTTCACCCTCAGGGTCTCCAGGAGATCGATGCTTCCCCGCGCTGCTTCAAGATCCTTTTCCACCCTCCCCGTCACGGGGCTGGCGATCTTGCCCATGGCAATCCAGGCGGAGTTATAGAGGCTCAGGACGAGCGAGAGAAACCGCGCCTCGTGAATCTTGTCATCCGTGTTCTTCATATCTCCATCTCTCCTCTCTCATATTCAGGATTCACCCTCTCGGGCCGTCAGCCATCAAACACACCGTCAAATGCTTTTCTGAAATCGTACCCCCCCTTAAAATCCTCCCTGCTATCCTTCTCCGTTTTATTGAGCAGGCCGTTATCCACAAGGTTGAACACCACCTCTCCAATATCTTCGCACCTCCGGATACCCCAGTGTTCGAGGACTGTTCGTGCCATGGGGCCATAGCGCTCAAGCGCGTAGCGACGCACCCCTTCCAGAAGCTCCTGGCCGGCGACGTGCCTCCTCTTCTTCACCATGCGGTACGTATAATCCAGTGCTTCTAAAACGAACTGGTACGCATCAAAGGTGTATCGTCGATCACGTGCGATGATGCTACAGACAATCTGTTCGGCGGTTTTATTTCTTTTCATCGCAGAACACGGTCACCTCATGTTGTCACTCCACCGGGTGAACCGCGCTATAGGCGACGCGGTAGCGCGCCTTGTCGCTCGGGGAGAGCGAGTTGAGGTTTGCCTTCTTGAGCTCGCTGTATGTTGAGCTCGCGTACATGACGAGCACGGTTATCCCGTCAAGGATTTCCCTCTCCATGCTCCTGTGGCGATCCTCAAACTGGGTGAGCTTCGCCGTCCCCATGCCGAGGAGCCGCTTTAAAAAACTTTTATCCGCCTTGAGCAGTGCCTCATGCTGGATCATGACCTGGGCAGCCTGTGCCGCGTCGTAGATGAGCTCAAGGTACTTCACAAATATCTTTTCACTGCGCCAACCCCTGTTCCCCCTCAATGCGCAGATTGCCTCATGGCGTGCTTCGCTGAGGTGTTTCAAGATCCCTTCGATTCGACTCCGGCGTTTCACGATCGAAGCCTCTGCGTGTCTCCCCTCGAGCAGTTCTATGCAGCAACGGTAGAGAGCATCGCGCCGCGCCAGGTGCACGGCTCTATTCATTGCGATATTGACCATATAGTAAATCCCAAAAGAAGCAGCAGTAAGGATTAAGCTCTAAGAATTAAGCTCTCGTAACGTTTAATGTTTCATGCTTAATCCTTAGTGCTTAATCCTCAATCCTATTTATGGTTTTTACTTTCCGTGCGCATTCCGTAACCTCTCCGCACAGGAGCGCCAGCGCATGGGGGACCGCCGGCCATACCCAGGAGAGGCACTCCGCTGCGCCCCGCGGGTTTCCGGGCAGCGCGATGAGAAGGGACCTCCCGCGGGTCCCCGCGACGGCGCGGCTGAGAATAGCGTTCGGTGTCACATCGAATCCCCGACGTCGCATCAGCTCCGCAATCCCGGGTACGGACCTCTCGATGAGCGGCAGGATCGCCTCCGGCGTGACATCACGCGGGCCGATCCCCGTCCCCCCCGCGGTGAGCACGACATCGAGATGCTCACTGTCCGTCATCCTCTGCACGGCTCCCCGAATCGCTCCTATCTCGTCGGGCACGATCGTGTGCGCGGCGATGGCAGCATCGCCCGGCGGGAGCACCTTCTCCAATGCCCCGATGCAACCGTCCTTCCGCAGGCCTGCCGCCGCCCTATCGCTCACCACCACGATGCCCACCCTGATCACGCACACGTCTTCGCCCCCTTCGCGCCCCGATCGTATTACGAGACGCTCCCACCCGATTAATAGTAATGCGTAGACTTGACCCCTTTATACCAACAGGGTCACCCACCCTGATCGCGCCCCCCTTCGTGACCCGGCCAAAGACGCCTTCCTCGGGCATGATGCAGGAGCCGACCTGGCGGAAAATTGCGCATGGGGCGGGGCATTTTTTCCCAAGTTCGGTAACCTCCACGACCCCGTACTCCCCCAGCGTCAACCTGTCCCCGACCCTCAGGCTCCTGAGATCGATGCCGACCGTGGTAATATTTTCCCCGAATGAGCCACACCCGACCGCCGCGCCCTTGTCGCGCATGGCGAGGGTTCGCTCCCATGCGAGCACACTCACCTGCTTCTTACCGGGTCCGCTATGCGCATCCCCTTCGATACCCCTGTCGGCGACCAGCATAGCACGTGGAACCGGACTCTTCGGCCCACCCTTGGCTGTGCTGATATTGATTGATTGGATATAAGCCATAAAGATAAATCCGAAATCCAAAACACCTAAAACGTCTTAACCGCAGCTTGCGCGGATGTGCTTACCTGAACGTCCTCCCGTTTTGCTGACAAGGTGGATGTCGGTAATCTTCATTGACCGATCTACCGCCTTGCACATGTCGTATATCGTCAGCGCCGCCACGCTCACCGCTGCAAGCGCCTCTATTTCAGCGCCGGTCTTGCCGACGAGGCGGGCCCTCGCCTCAATAGTGATGCGCGCGCGGTTACTTCGGATGCCCGTCTCGAAACCGATGGAGATATGCGTGAGGCAGAGCGGATGGCAGAGCGGGATCAGGCCGTCGACGCGCTTGGCGGCCATGATGCCGGCGAGCCGCGCCGTGGCGAAGACATCCCCCTTGGGGATTTTCTCACGAGTGATAAGGGAAAGCGTACGCGTCGCGAGCGTCACCTGCCCACGGGCGACCGCCTCGCGGAAGGTGTCGGGCTTATGGCTGACATCCACCATGCATACCTTACCCTCACGGTCAACGTGGCTCAACTCCCTGCTCATTTCTCCTGTTCTCGCGCGCATTGTCTCGTGGAGAGGGGGTAAGGAACCATTGCCTGCAGGGTACGTGACGACTAAAAAAGACGAGATGAGCAGCGGATCTGCGCGCCGGCATACGCGGCGCCCGCTCATGCCTTGGGCTTTCGCCCCTCCTCTTTTTTGGATTTCCTCACCCTGATCGGCTTTGTGGTGTCAACCAATTCACAGACGGCCATGGGAGCGCCATCTCCTCTTCGGAACGAGGCTTTCACAATTCGCGTGTAGCCGCCGCTCCTCTGAGCGAACCGAGGCCCGAGCTCCTTGAAGAGCTTGGCAATGGCGTCGCGGTCCCGGATCACGCTCGACGCCAGCCGCCTGCTGTGGAGGTCGCCGCGTTTCGCCAGCGTCACCATCTTCTCCGCGAGCCGGCACACCGCGGGGGCGCGGCCTTCCGTCGTCTGAAGCCGCTCCAGCTTGATGAGGCTGGAGACCGCGTTGGCGAGCATGGCGCGCATGTGGGAGGGAGCCCGATTCAACTTGAGCGTCTCTTTTCTGTGCCTCATATGCCCCTTCCTGCCCTCATGTCCGCTCCGATGTTACTCCGGCAGCTCCTTTGTCGCCGGGGGCTTCATGCCAAGTGATAACCCCATTCCCGCGAGGATCTGCTTGATCTCATTGAGCGATTTTTTTCCGAAGTTCCTGTACTTCAGCATCTCCACCTCCGTCTTCTGCACCAGATCACCGATGGTCTTGATGGTTGCGGCACTGATGCAGTTCGCGGCGCGCACGGACAGCTCGATCTCATTGATACTCATGTTGAGGAGGCGATCCATCTCTTCTCCCTTTTTCTTCTCCTTCTCCTCCTCCTCTTCCTCCTCTATCGCGAGCGGATGCTTGTCATAATCAACGAACACGGTGAGGTGTTCCCGCAGGATCGACGCGGCCTGTACGAGGGCGTCCTCCGGTTTCACCCTCCCATCAGTCCAGATCTCGAGGATGAGCTTGTCAAACTCGGTAATCTGGCCCACGCGCGTGTCCTCAACGTGATAGGCGACCCTCCTGACAGGGGTGAATATGGAATCGAGCGGGATAATACCGATCGGCTGCCCCTCTTTCTTGTTCCCCTCCGCCGGACGGTAACCCCGGCCAACCTCAACCTCTATTTCGATCTCGAGCTTCACCTTCTTGGCGAGGTGGGCGATGTGGTGCGCCGGGTTGACCACCTCGACGGTCCCGTCGGTGGTGATATCGGCCGCGGTGACCTCTCCCTTCTTGTCCACCGTGAGCGCGATCTTTTTCGGCTCCCTGCTGTGCGATACCAGGAGCACCTGTTTCAGATTCAGGATCAATTCAGTGACATCCTCGACCATGCCATCGATGGTATCGAACTCATGCAGGACGCCGTTGATTCTGACCGAAGTGATCGCGGCGCCTTCGAGCGATGACAGGAGCACTCTCCTCATCGCGTTGCCGAGGGTGTGTCCATAGCCGCGCTCAAACGGCTCAGCGATGAACTTCGCATAGGTATCAGTCGCGCTCCCCTCTTCCTCAAGCAAACGCTTGGGTATCTCAAATCTTCCCAATCGTATCACCATGATTGTCACCTCTCTTTATGTAGTGAAC
>Ga0315291_10000582_pt1 | contig 48603 bp, 38 predicted proteins | sample YL17G12_20_MG_FD_203070 | JGI IMG/M metagenome (GOLD analysis project Ga0315291, IMG submission 203070) | Sediment microbial communities from Yellowstone Lake, YNP, Wyoming, USA - YL17G12_20 | ecosystem: Environmental > Aquatic > Freshwater > Lake > Sediment | place: USA: Wyoming | collected...
CGCCAGGAAACACATGCAACCCGGCGCGGGATTCGCCTATAATAGTGGAGAAGTCCCTGGATGATGTGGGGTAGGCCCCTGCACAGGGGATTCGCTGGTGAAACAAGTCCGATAGCTGCCACTGTACCGCCCATGCCCGCAAGCATTCTGACGACATTGACGAACTTCGGTAAGACGGTCTTCGGCTCGGCCAATGAGCGGATCCTGCGTGACATGATGCCGCTTGTTGACCAGATCAACGCGCTCGAGCCGGAGTTCCAGAGAAAGACTGACGCTGAGCTGCGGGAGGTGACAGAGCGCCTCAAGGAGCGTTTGCGCGGGCAGAAGAGCTATGAGGAGAAACAGCGGATACTGGATGAGATCCTGCCCGAAGCGTTCGCGAACGTTCGCGAGGCCGCCAGGCGGGTGCTCATCACCCCTGCGCCGGACAGCCCCTATCCCACAATGCGCCCGTTCGACGTGCAGCTCATCGGGGGGATTGTGCTGCACAGAAGGATGATAGCAGAGATGGTCACGGGCGAGGGCAAGACGCTTGTGGCCACCTTCGCCGTGTACCTGAATGCGCTGGGCGGCGACGGCGTGCACGTGGTCACGGTCAACGATTACCTCGCCCGGCGCGACTGCCTGTGGATGGGCCCCGTTTACAGCCTGCTTGGGATGACGGCGGGCTACATCCAGTCCCATCACCCGAAGGCCGAGAAGGCCGCTGCCTACCGCTGCGACGTAACTTACGGGACCAACAGCGAATTCGGGTTTGACTATCTGCGCGACAACATGGAGACCCGACTCGAGGATCAGGTCCAGCTCAGCCGCGGGCTGAACTACGCTATCGTTGACGAGGTGGACAACATCCTGATTGACGAAGCGCGCACTCCCCTCATCATCAGCGGCCCCGTCACTCAACAGTCCGACAAGTACTACGCCGGCCAGCGCGTCGCGCACGCCGCAAAGAAGGATCAGGATTACGAAGCCAAGGAGAAGGAACGAAGCTGTCACCTGACCGACAAAGGCGTCGAGTTCGCCCAGCAGATGCTGGGCGTCGAAGACCTCTATGCGGACGACCCGGAAGTGATGGAGTGGCAGCACTTCATTGAAACGGCGCTGAGAGCGAAGGAATTCTTCAGCCGCGACACGGACTACATCGTCAAGGACGGCCAGGTGGTAATAGTGGACGAGTTCACCGGCCGCCTGATGGAAGGCAGGGTCTGGAGCGACGGCCTGCACCAGGCCGTTACGGTGAAAGAAGGTCTCAAGCTGAAGGAAGAGACTCAGACAATTGCCACCATCACCCTCCAGAACCTCTTCCGTCTCTACAAGAAGCTGGCGGGCATGACGGGCACGGCGATGACGGAGGCGGCAGAGTTCGACAAGATCTATGGCCTGGGCGTTGTGGCCATCCCCACGAACCTGCCGCTGATCCGCCTCTCGAACCCGGACGTGATCTACCGCACGGAGAAGGAGAAGTGGAAGGCGGTTGCGGATGAGATAGTCAGCGTGCAGCAAGAGAACCGCCCCGTCCTGGTGGGCACCACAAGTATCGAGAAGAGCGAGATGCTCAGCAAGACGCTCAACCGCAGGGGTGCGCAGCACGAAGTCTTGAATGCCAGGCCCGAGCAGGCGGCCAGGGAAGCTGAGATCGTCGCCAAGGCCGGCCAGGCGGGCGCGGTCACCATTGCCACCAACATGGCGGGCCGCGGCACGGACATCGTGCTGGGCGCGGGCGTTGCCGAGAGGGGCGGGCTCCACATAGTCGGCACCGAGCGACATGAGGCGCGCCGCATAGACAACCAGCTTCGCGGGCGCGCCGGCAGGCAGGGGGACCCGGGGTCCAGCCGTTTCTTCGTCGCCTTCGATGACGATCTGATGCGCATATTCGCACCCCCGGCGATGCAGAACTGGCTCCAGAGAGCCGGCATGGATGATGGCATGGCCCTGGAGAGCAAGCTCGTCACCCGCTGGATCGAGAAGGCGCAGAAGCGTGTCGAGGAATACAACTTCGACATGCGCAAGAACCTGCTCGAGTACGACGAAGTGATGGATGAACAGCGCAAGACGATCTACTCATGGCGGCAGAAGATACTGGAGCACCGGGAGATCGAAGACGAGATGGCGGCCCTGACCGAGGATGCCATTGCAGACGGAATCGACACCTACGCCAGCGCGAGAGGCCCCTCCCGAGAGTTGGACCTTCAGGGGTTGAACGAGTGGTTCGAGCGCAAGTTCGCCGAGCAGCCACAAACACCCGCCGAGAAACGGGAGCGCCTGGAGGACCTGGAACACTACCTCATCGGCAAGGCGCGCGAGATCTTCGAATGGAAGCGCGAGCAGGTGGGGAAGGAACTGATGATCGAGTTCGGCCGTGAGGTGCTGCTTCGGACCATTGACGTCAGATGGAAGGACCACCTCTACGCCATGGACGTGCTCAAGAGCGGCATCGGGCTTCGCGGGTGGGGCCAGCACGATCCCAAGATCGAGTACAAGACCGAGGCCGGCCGGATGTTCGGGAACATGATGGTGAGCATTGCCGACCACGTGACGGACGTGCTGTTCCACGTGCACGTCGCGGAACGCGGCAACAGACAAGTCAGAGGCATCTGGCGTGGTGCCGACGCACGCCACGATGATTTCAATACCGCAGCCGACGCCGAGAGGGGAAGACAAGCCGCCCAGCATGCCGGTGAGCACAGGCCGATAGAGCCCATCAGGACGGGCCGCAAAGTCGGCCGCAACGAGCCCTGCCCGTGTGGAAGCGGCAAGAAGTACAAGCAGTGTTGCGGAAGGACCAACCGCTAGGCCTACAGCCGTGCTGCGCCGGTCCGGGGGAGCCGAAAGCTGGAAGAAGGGTCCTACGCAGAGTCTGAAGCGGGCAAGAAAACGCCCCGCTCGGCAGCAGCGCGTCTATGGATAACTCCGGCTTAGCAGCCCTGGCTGCGGAGGCCGGGTAGTTATGGAGCGTCGGCGGATGGGCCACGTTTTAGACGGGCTTTTCGGCGCGTTGAAATCAACTCGCGCGCCTTGTCGACAGCCGACGCGGCGTCGGCGGCATAGCCGTCTGCGCCTATCTCGTCGGCGTACTCCTGCGTAACGGGCGCGCCGCCGATCATCGTCTTGACCGACACGCAGGCCTTCTTGAGTGCGTTGACCACGTTCCCCATCTGCGGCATCGTCGTGGTGAGCAGGGCCGAGACTGCCACGATGTCCGCATGCTCGCTCTTGGCTTTTTCGACAAAGGTCTCGGGGGCAACATCGATGCCTATGTCAACGACCTTGAAACCGCCGCCCTTGAGCATCATGCCCACCAGGTTTTTGCCGATGTCATGGAGGTCGCCTCGGGCCGTGCCGATAACCACCACGCCCCGGGGCTTGGCGCCGCTCTTGACCAGCAGGGGCTCCAGCAGTTCCATAGAGGCGTTCATGGCGCGGGCTGCGATGAGAACCTCAGGCACGTAGAACTCGTTGTTCTTGAACCTTTTCCCCACCACGTCCATCCCGGCGGTCAGACCCTTGTTTAGTATCTTCTCGGGAGCGACCGACTCGTCAATGGCCTGCTGTGTCAGGCGCACCGCGTCGTCTCGCTTGCCATTGATGATTGCTTCTGCGAGTGCCTTGAGGTCCGCCATTACAACCTCCTTACAATTAGAAAGAGTCCCACCACTGTTCTCTTAGGCATCCAGAGCGTCTTCTTCACCTGCAGAGGGCGGTAGTTTAGCAGCGCAACATCCAGAATGTCAACCCACTTCAAGGCTGAAGTGGAGTCCCGTTCGTGCCCCCTTCCGTCGGCTCCTGGCCAGGTTCGGCGTGCTCGCCGGGGGGAACTTCCTCTGCACTTGGCGCAGAAGGCTGAAGTGGAGTCCCGTTCGTGCCCCCTTCCGTCGACCCCTGGCCCGGCTCGGCGTGCTCGCCGGGCGGAACTCCCTCTGCACTTGGGGCAGGCGGAGGGGGAGGCGGAGGCGCGACAAGCAAAGGCTTGCCCGCTTTGAGGCTCTTAAGCCGGGAAGCGGAAATGACGAATCCCTCCTTGTCCGCAACCATCTCGTAGGCATGGATGGCTGCCTCCCTATCGCCGGCCAATTCCCAGTTTCGGCCCACGTCCGGCCAGTAGGGCGAGCCTTCCCGATGCAGGCGCGCCAAGGCCTCGTAGGCAAGCGCCGCCTCTTTGTACTGTCCCGTCTCCTCCAACAACCCTGCCCGGCTCTCCGCGACAACGCCGGCGGCATAGTGAGATGAATACTCCTTTGCCAGCCGGCTGCAAGTCTCCAGTGCATCCTGGTAGAGCCCCGCCGAGCGCTGAGCGCTGGCCAGTCTGAGCATGACCCATGGGGTGGCATCTGTCTTCCAGCGCGTGTCCAGTATGCCTCTACAGCCCTGGATGATCTGCGTGAGCAGCTTCTCGTTTGCCTCTGGTGTGAGGAGCTGCACGGACGGCAGCGCCGCAAGCGCCTGCCAGCTCTCGGCTTGTTCGCTGAGCGCCTTGTTGCGGTAGCCGCGGTAGCCGAAGAGCACTACAAGCACGGCGACGGCCCCTATCAGAATCGAGCCCCCGTGCCGACCCAGCAAACGCCTGGCGCGAGCAAGGACGCTGGCAAGCGTCTCTTCGCCTGACAAGCTTACGGGCTGTTGTTTGCGGGCACGCATGGGATACCTTCACTCAGGTACTCACTGATGCGGATACGAACCCCAGGATTCTACTTGCCGGGGCCGTTTTGTGCAAGCTAGTGCGCTTGCAAAGACTTGCCACAGGCTCGATAATGTCGCCGAGTGGTATAAGTCCGTAGGTTCAGGCGGAGAGGGCGTCATGGCTGCGGCGGGCGGGAGAGAGGCCATGTTTCGGTCAACCACTATCGTGACAGTGCGGCGCGGCGACGAGGTGGCCGTGGGCGGAGACGGCCAGGTCACGTTGAACGATTTGGTGCTGAAGCACCGCGCCAGCAAGATTCGCCGGCTCTATCACGATCGGGTGATCGTCGGGTTTGCGGGGTCAGTAGGGGATGCTTTCGCCCTGCTGGACCGCCTGAGCGGGAAGCTGGAACAGTACGAAGGCAACCTGCTGCGCAGCGCCCACGAGTTGGCCAAGGAATGGCGAACGGACAAGATGCTGCGTCCGCTGAAGACCATGATGATCGCGGCGGACGAGAAGTACACGCTGCTGCTGAGCGGCACGGGCGAGGTGATTGAGCCGGACGACGGGGTAGTCGGGATAGGCTCCGGCGGAGCGCTCGCCACTGCCGCCGCCCGCGCGCTGTTGGAGGAGACCGACCTGGACGCCCACGCGATAGTAGAGAAGTCACTCAGGATCGCCGCAGACATATGTGTCTTCACCAATCAAGAGATACAGATAGAGACAATCCGGCATCCAGCCTGACCCCCCGCAGAATCGTCGAAGAGCTGGACAAGTACATCGTCGGTCAAGATTCCGCAAAGCGTGCAGTCGCTATAGCGCTGCGGAACCGGTGGCGGCGACGACAGCTCGACGACGAGATGCGCCGCGAGGTCATGCCGAAGAACATCCTCATGATCGGGCCGACAGGGGTGGGCAAGACGGAGATCGCCCGCCGCCTGGCGGGCTTGGCGGGCGCCCCCTTCCTGAAGGTCGAAGCGTCGAAGTACACAGAGGTCGGCTACCACGGCCGCGACGTCGAGAGCATGGTGCGCGAGTTGGCCGAGTGTTCCGTCAACATGGTCCGCTCCGAGATGGCACAGCGGGTTCGCCCGCAGGCTGAACATAACGCCGAGGAGCGGCTTCTCGACGGCCTCTACGAGCCCGAGCCGGCAGCACCGGAGGATGCCGACAGGTCGGTGCAGGTGAGTCGCGCCCGAGAGCGGCTGCGCGTCATGCTCAAGGAGGGAAGGCTGGAAGAGAAGGAGGTCGAGATCGAGATCACCGAGAAGCCTTTCCTCGTTCAGGGCGTGCTGGCAGGCGGCGACGAGATGGGAGTAGACATGCAGAGCGTCCTGGAACAGATGCTGCCCTCCCACACCGAGACGCGCCGCATGAGCATTCCGGAGGCCAGAAAGCTCCTGACCCAGCAGGAAACCGAGAAGCTCGTTGACAGGGAAGCACTCTACAGGAATGCCGTGGAACGGGCGGAGGAGACCGGCATCATATTCATAGACGAATTGGACAAGGTGGCCGGCAGGGAGACCACAAGCGGCCCTGACGTGAGCCGCGAAGGCGTCCAGCGCGACCTGCTGCCCATTGTGGAAGGGTCAGCGGTTCCCACGCGATACGGTATCGTGAGAACGGATTACGTGCTGTTCATCGCGGCGGGAGCCTTCACCGTCTCAAAACCCAGTGACCTCATCCCGGAACTCCAGGGCAGATTCCCTATTCGCGTGGAACTGAGCAATCTGACGCGCGAGGATTTCATGCGGATCCTGGTGGAGCCTCGCAACGCGCTCACAAAGCAGTACGAAGCCCTGTTGCGAACTGAGGGCATCGAGCTGGAATTCACCGATGAGGCGATCGCACGTATCGCCGAGATCGCGGAAGAGATCAACCAGAAAACCGTGAGCATCGGTGCACGAAGGCTTCACACAGTGATGGAGAAACTCCTTGAGCAGATCAGTTTCGATGCGGCGGACGTGCCTGCAAGACAGGTCCGCATCGATGCCGCTTACGTGGATGAGACACTTGCGGAGCTGTCGGCGGATGAGGACCTGACTCGTTACATACTCTAAAGGCGAGCCAGGGCGCTCTTGCCCCGCAACTGTGGCAAATGGTTGGCTTTACTCTTGAGGCGCAGGGGAGGTAATGGCATATGGAGCACACGTGCGTAGTTTGCCATGATCAACCAGCCGCATTCAGGTGCAAGCAGTGTCACAAGCCCGTGTGCGACGAATGCGCCTTCAAGGACGAGAACGGCGCATTCTGCAGACGGGAATGCGCGGCCAACTACCGGTCCTTCAAACAGGCCCAGGCCCGCACGCGCCCGGCGAAGGTCGGCAGCCTGCTGAAAACCATCGTCATCCTCGTCCTCTTCGCCGCCGTCGCCGTGGCGGTTTTCGCGTACGGCGCCAAGAAGGGATGGTTTGGGCAGGAAGCCAGAGAGAGGGTGGATGATACCCAGCGGCGGCTCACGGGGAAATAGAACCGGCGCGGCGAAGGGGCTATTTGGCTCGCGCCCAGACAGAGGGGACGTCCTTCAGGGGTTCGATCTGCGCCACCTCGTCATTGCGCCAGCCCAGCATGCTTAGCTTCTCCCGCACGTAGTACTTGTAGTTCTCGTACGGAACGTCCTCGGGAATCCGGTGGTCGCCATGCGGGATGAACCCGCCTTCGGCGACGACGTGTTCCACACGCTTAAGCTCGTTCAGGATGTCCTTCTTGGTCCCCGCGAAGGCGTACTTGCGCAGGCCCCCGCGCAGTAGAATCTGCCGGCCGTACATCTCGCGGAATTTGACCGGATCCGAGCCCGGGTGAACCTCCAGGGGGAACATGCAGTTCACGCCGCACTCCATCCACACCGGCACCAGGAGCGTTATGTCCCCGTCGCAGTCCGTCCAGATCACGTCGCATCCGTGCTCCCTGAGCAGCCGGCAGACGCGCGTGAGGTGGGGGCCGACTATGTCACGGAACATGGCCGGGCTGACTATCGGGCCGTTGCGGAAGCAGATGTCCTCCCATCCTGCCGCGTAGTCCACCTCAACATACCTCAACGCCTTCTCTATCTGCGTGTAGTACAGATCCGCCAGTGTTGCAACGATTTCTTCCACCAGGCCGCGGTCGTCGTAGCACATCAGGGCTATGTTCTGGAATCCAATCCAGTCCCGCGGACGGCCCAGGTAGGAGCCCAGGCCGATCCCCACCGGTAGCTCGCTGCGCAAAAGCCTCTCACCCAGCTCCCTGTAGTCCTCCTGGTGGCGCGCGGGATCGTTCGGGTCGAGCCTCTCCTTGAAGCGTTTCCAGTCGTCCCTGTTCTCAATAGGGAACTTGATATAGTGCGGAATCGTCTTCGTTCCCTTCTTCTGCACCTCCCAGATCATGCCGTCGGGGAGCCTTTCGATGCGCGAGGTCTCTTTCACTTCAAGGACTTCCGGCTCCCCCTCAAAGGCCGGATTCAGGTCTACGTAGATCGGCACATGGTCCTTCGGATCCGCGCCGAAATACTCCTCGACGGCATCCATGGTCCTGAACCGCTCGGGCAGACCTTCCTTGTGCCACCGTTCCAGGGTTTCGTCCAGATAGCCGAACTCCCAGTGGGGGATTCGGTCAACTGTCTGGAAATGCATGACCCGCCGGAATCGTTCCCGGTGAGTCATGCCCGACGCCTGCGGGTCAATGATGCTCTGCTTCATTGGGCCGTCCTAACCGGGGCTTGCCCGCCGTCAGGCGGGAAGGGCAGCGCCGCTACTCTTCGAGTGGCTTCCCGTCTCGTATCGTATGAGGTACTCGGACCTCCAGACGAGATACACGTAGGCCTCTTGCGGGCCGGGCCAAGAGTATACAAGCACCCCGCGAAAAGGCAAACGCGCACGCTGCCCGCGCGTCGGATGCGCCGCCCTCCCCCGCCGGGTGGAATCACACCGTGCGGCAGTGCGGAGTTGCGGGTTGGCAAGGCAGGCCTGCGAACCTTTGCCCAGTCTTGGGCGTCTAAAAAGGTAGAGCAAGCGCGCCCGAGAGCGCATTGGCCAGCCGATCGCTTGGGCTCGCCCTGGACTGGATCGGTCTGGAGGCGTTCCGCGGGCGCAACCTTCCCGATTGCATGGAGGTATGCAGTTTGGTAAACTGTACATGTGAGGCTAGGGGTGTGCTCTAGGGTGGTCTACCACGTGGAGTTGATTGTCGCCAAAGGACTGGACAATCGTATCCTTACGCATGCCGGTGATCGGAACCTGAGAGGCTCTTGACTGTGCAGACTGCAATGTCACAGCACGCAGCACATGCCACAGCGCGAGACGGCAAGGAGTCATGCTGGGTCCTGATGGGACCCACGGCTGGCGGGAAGACCGAACTGTCCCTGGAGCTGGCCCGGCGGTGCCCGATGGAGATCGTTTCAGTTGATTCGATGCAGGTCTATCGCGGCATGGACATAGGCACGGCGAAACCCGGGCTGGAGGCGCGCCGACAGGTCCCTCACCACATGATAGATGTTCTGGAGCCGGAAGAGACCTTCAATGTCGGCGAGTTCTGCCGCATGGCACTTGAGGCAATCGTTGGGATTCGAGCCCGAGGCAGGCGCCCGCTGCTCGTCTGCGGTGCGCCCATGTATCTGAAGGCGTTGCTCTGGGGGCTGTTGCCGACGCCAGGGGCGGACCCGGCACTTAGGGAGCGGCTGCGAGAGCAGGCGGCCCGCCACGGCGCTGGGGCGCTGCACCACCGCCTGGCCGAACTGGACCCGGCAGCGGCGCGCCGGATCGCCGGCAATGACCTGAAGCGAATCGAACGCGCGCTGGAGGTCCGCTACTTGACCGGACTGCCCATCAGCGCCCAACAAGGTCAGTTCGACGGGCCGGCGCGGGTGGAATACGTTGCAGTCGGTCTGCGATGGCCGCGTCAGGCGCTTTACGAAAGGATCGAGCGTCGGGTAGACGGCATGATGGCGGCCGGGTTGCTCGAAGAGGTGCGTGGCCTGGAAGGTCGTCTCGGGCCTCAGGCGAGCCAGGCTGTTGGCTACAAAGAACTCTCGGCGCACCTGAGGGGCGAGATGACGCTTGAAGAGGCGGTAGGCCTCATCAAGCGGAACACCCGGCGCCTTGCCAAGCACCAGATTACGTGGTTTCGGCATTTTCCCGGGGTTGAATGGTTGGACATGCCGGCGCTGTCCGATGTTCAGGATCGCGCCAGGCAGTGGGAGCGAATCGCAAAGGCCTTGACCATTCCCCGACGTTCAGCTATTATGGGCGCCGTCCAATGGGGCGGGGACTTGCCCTGAACTTGTCGAAGGAGGCAACAAAATGGCCAAAGAAATCTGGGGATTGGACCTGGGCGAGTGGAGTCTGAAGGTGGTAAGGGGCTCCTACGACAAGGAAAAGGACAATATCCGCGTCAGCCTCTACGACGAGATCCGCTATCGTGAGCTGGGCTTGGAGGAGGACGTATCGTCCCTGGAGAGGTTCAGGGCCGGTCTGAAGGCCTTCGGCGACAAGTACCAAGTGGCGAAGGGAGACATTCTGTGCGTCGCGATATCCGGCAGCGGTGTGTTCAGCCGGTTCATCAATCTGCCTCCCGTGCCCGACAGCATCTCAGAGATCATTCGCTACGAAGCGCGCCAGCAGATACCGTTCGACATTAACGAAGTCGTCTGGGACTACCAGCCTGTCAAGGAGGAATACGAGCCGGGGGAAGAGATAGAAGTTGGCCTGTTCGCGTTGAAGCGGGAAACCATAAACGAGTTCATCGCGATGTTGGAGCCGTGGCGGCTTCAGGTGCGCGTGATCCAGGACGGCCCCCTGGCGCTCTATAACCTTCTGCGCTTCGAGGGGTTGGCCATGGCAGAAGAGCCCCTGATCGTGCTGGACATGGGGGCTCGCACAACCGATGTCCTTGTGCTGAACCACCCCCGGTTCTGGATCCGCTCGCTCATCGTTGGAGGGGACGACATCACAGAGCGGCTACAGAGCCACTTCGGCGTGTCGCGCCAGGAGTCCGAGCGGATCAAGGCTCGGGCTTCCGAGAGCGCCCACGAGGCCCAGGTGCTGCGGGTCATCCGCCCCGTCGCAGCCAACATGGTCAGCGAGATCCAACGCTCCCTCGGCTATTACAAGAGCATGGCCAGAGGGGTGAGGTTCAGCAAGGTCCTGGCACTCGGCAGTGCGTTCAAGTTGCGCGGGCTGGACAAGCTCCTGGCCGAAGGGCTGCAATATGAAATCGAAGGGCTTGCCGAATTGAAACGGTTTGAGGCGGTGCCGCCGCTCGATGACGCAGACTTCAAAGCTCATCTTGCCGGCGCGTGCACTGCGCTCGGCCTCCTGGTACAGGGCGCGGGGCAGGGACACATGGGCATCAACCTTATGCCGGAGGAGCTTAGTACGGCGATCGAGATGTCGTCAAAGAAACCCTGGCTTGTAGGGGCGGCCGTCGGGCTAGTCGCGATTGTGCTGCTCCTGTTTGTTTCCGAGAGGCTCGTCGCCCGGGAACTAGGCCATGCGGGTGGCTTCGGCTCAGGCCTGGCCAAGCAAGTAGCTGAACTGGAGAACAGGTACAACTCTGTCAACCGCGGTACACAGGCGGTAAAGGACGAGCTGGCGGTCTTGACAAAGCCCGACATAGAAAGGGATCTCTTCATGCGGCTAATCCCGGAGATTACCCGGGCCCTGCCTCCTACCATCTACGTGTGGAATATGCAGTTCTACTGGATGGATGGGCACAGGCTGCTTAGTATGGAGAACCAGCGAGATTATCAGGAGGCTCTGGCGACCGCTGCCGTGAGCGGAGCGCCGATCCTAAGAGGGGCAGCACCAACAAGCGGGCTGGCGGCTGGGTCCGGAGGCGCCAGTGTAGCGGAGTCGGTAAGGCTGGAGGAACTGCGGCAGGCGGAGGCGGAGGATCAACCAACCGCGGCCCCGCAGGTCCCCCAAACAATGCCAGCAGCGGGGGGAAAGGCGGCCTTCGCACTGTCAACAACGCCAGCAGCGGGGGGTGAGGCCGGAGAATGGCGCCTTGTGTTGACGCTCGACTGCGAATCGACTCAAATCAGCAAGGGACGGGAGTACATCCAGAACGAGGTCGTAAAAAGCCTGGGGGACCTAGAGATTGTAGACGAAGCCTGGCTGGCCAGCGGTCTGCGCAACGTGCACCGCCGGATCCTCGATTGGATCGAGGTTACCGGCGCGCCGCCAGCGGGTCAGACAGCAGGCGACGTCCAGGAGCTGGTCGCGTTCCAGTTGTTTGTGGTACTCAATACAGGCGGCGAGGCTGAGGTGGCGACGAGAGGCACAAGCGCGTCGCCGGCTTCCCGCAGCGCATCTGGTGAGAGAGGCCCCAAGACACTATGAAAGGGCGCCTCACAGGGGAGGAATGAAATGAAACTCAGTGCTCGCACAAAGCTTCGGGCAGGCATCGGCTTGGCGGCGTTTGTCGTGCTGCTTTTGGCCCTGGTCGCGGCGCTGCTTACGGTTTTCGGCAATAACCGAAAGTTCGCGGATCTCCAGGAAAGGGCCAAGAGCCTTGAGACGCACGCGAAGGGAGGTGTGAAGAACGAGTCTTATGTTAGCCGTGAAGAAGCGCTCACTATAGCATATACGAAACAGTTGAACGTGGTGAAGGAGGAACTCGTTGCCCGCGATAAGCTGATAGAGCAGCCTTTCAGGGATGACGTAAACAACGTAGATCCGCCTCTGGAGTACGGGGATTGGAAAGTAGTGTACGAGAAAAAGACGGACGACCTGTACAAAACCCTTCGCGACAGTGTCATCATGGTAGGCGCGCAGCCACTCGTTCGCACTCAACTGGACGAGGTCTGGAAACCCGCCGAGTGGATGCACCAGCACGAGAAGGCATACTGGATACAGAAAGCGGTGGTGGATGCCATCGCCGAGTTGAATGCAACCCAGAAGGTCGTGCCCGTCTTTGAGTCGTTCGCCTTCACGAATGTGCCGGAACACATCATGCAAACCTCCCACCAGAGTGGTCAGTTCGATTGCATACCTTTCAGCCTGCAAGTGCAGATGGAATTCGTCAGGGTCCCCGAGCTGTTGCAGGCGTTGCTGGACTCTGGGCTCGGGCTGGAGATTACATCGGTGAGTGTCCTCTCACGGGGGAGCGCCGGGTTTGCAGCGAGGCCCACGGCTCCAGCCCAGTGGAGTACAGGGGCCCCGACAGCCGGAGGGACACAACAGTATGCGGAGGACGAGGAGGAGATCGGGCCGATGGACGTGCGCTACAAGGGCCGCACCACAACGGTTTCACCCAGCGCCCCTGCCCAACCCCAGCCGCAGCCCAGCAGGCAAACGCCGCGTGCCCCGTCGTCCAGGTATGTAGCCCCGCCAGCCGGAGGGACACAACAGTATACGCAGGACGAGGAGGAGATCGGGCCGATGGACGTGCGCTACAGGGGGGGCCTCTCAGCCACGCCGACACCCGGAATGCCACGGCAGGGAACGTCAAGCGTATCTACGCGGCGTGTCAGATCCGCGCGGGGCCTCGCGCCATCATCCGAACCAGCCCCGGTGAAACAGCAGTACGCGAGGATAGAGGACGAGTTGGCACAGGGCCCCAGGCCAGACTGGGCGGTGATCGGGCCGGTAAGCCGCTCCACTACGCCAAGCCGCACGACCGCTGCCGCCCCGGCGAGGGTTCCGGAAGCGCCTAATCCCGACCAGGAGGTCCTTGAGTATGAGCGTGCCACCGTCCAACAGGCGGAGGAGACCATCCCCCGGGACATGGTCAACGTGGTTGTGAACGGTTACGTGCCGGACTACCTCCAGCCCGTGGAAAAGACAACGGAAGAGGACCAAGACAAAACAGCAGCGCCTGGGGAATAAGAAGGGGAAAGACCATGCCCGTCGAAAAAAGGAGCTTCCTTTTCCGGTATTTCGACAAGATAGTCTGCGCAGTGATCGCCATAGGGCTCATCTTGGTCGTCGTTTCCGCGGTGAAGCGCAACCGCGGCGATGAGACAAGGAACCTGATAGCCAGAATCGAGCAGGCCAGTGGGCAAGTTGAGAACCAGGCGCACAGGGCCGCACCTGAGGAGCCTGTTGAGGACTACTTGAAGCTACGCGCCGAGCGAAATGTGGTGGAAGCCCCGGGACGAGTTGTGGATCTGACGCCACACCCCGCGAAGACCTACGAGCCCGTATGGCTGGGAACCGAGCAGACGGAGGTGCTCTCCTTCACAGAGCCGCTTGTGCCCGGGACAACAGTGGAGGTCATTGGCCCGGCCGCCGAAGACGTCCTGAAGATCCTTGAGTTTCCCGTGGACGGGGACTACACGAAGGTCAGAGTCCAGACCACGAAGGTGGAAGGCAGAGTGGAACTCCGGGCGCAAACGCAGAGGAGTCGCGTTGTGAGAGCCGTGTGGGTGAAGAAGGGCATGAACGCCCAGGCCTATCCTCCCATTGAACTGAAGGCTCTAGCGATACGCGAGGGCGTCGCCCTGAGCTTCAAGCCCAATCCCCAAAACGTGGAGCACGTTGCTGTCAGCGTGCATCAGATCTGGAGGCAGGATCCGCACGATGCCGCCGCAGGTTTCACATTGCTGGCAGAAGTGCCAGCCAGGCCGTCGGAAACCGCCTGGGCTGGCGCAGGCGCTACAGCGCCGGTGCCCTCGCCGGGAGCTCCAATCCCATCGCCATTTGGGGAGGGTGGGTGGAACATGTCCGGGTTGCCGCCGGCCGAGGGAACCGGAACGAGCGTATCCGCCGAAGGAGCAAATGAGCCGTACAAAATACTGGACCAGGGGGTCAAACCTGACGGGGTCTACGTGTACAAGATTCGCAGCATGCCCCAACAGTACTACCAGAAACCGAGCGAGTTCACGGACAAGACCCAGGTCGAGACTCTGCCCAATATCGATTTCAGGTACGTGCGGGGACAGCCGCTACGCGGCGGCCGGGCGCGCCTGACGTTTGAAGTCGCCAAATACACGGGGAACGAGATCCGCACCGTATCCTTCCAGAACCGCGTCGGCGACATGATAGGTGGCGTGGACTACGACGAAACCGGCAGGCCCGTTTACTACCTGACGGGGTGCTATCTTGTGGACTGCCATTATTACGTCAGGCCCGAGAAGGGGGGTACCCTCGGCAGGATCACCTACATGGACCGGCGCGGCAGACTGCGGATGCGATACAAGAACGAGGTAGCCGCACCGGACCTGTGGGAGCAGTTGCAGTAGCAGCCAGGAGCAACGCCTGGCTGAAGATCGGGCAGCGGTACCACCGGCGAAGGCCTCCTGGAGGATAGATACGAGGCGCTGCGTCCTGACCGAACGATCAGCGGAGGCAGCGCGGCGTACGCCTTCTCCGCCAGAAAGTCGCTTGCATTTCCCGCCCAATTCTGTATCCTTTGACACCAAGCGTGGAGAGCGGGAGTGTTATGTAAACTCCCCATTACCACGAGATACGCTGGAGTTCAGGAAGCCTCTTTTGGTGAGGGCAACATGATGCGGAGAGAAGCTACTCTGCGACTGATCTTGGTTGTTGCGGCGCTTGCGGGTGCGGTAGGTCTGGCGGGCTACGTCAATGCCGCGCAGGAGGAGAATGCCTCCGAGATGCAGGTGGTGGAAGATCTCTGCCAGAAGGCCCAAGCGAACATCGAGGCGTGGGACTTCCTCACCGCGCGAGCCCTGGCCGCGCAGATAGAGCAGACAGCCCTTTACCAGAGCGACGAGGCCGTCCGCGAGAAGGTCCAGAGGCTCAGCGAGAAGATCGCGACTGCCCAGTACCTGGCACTGAAGCAATGGAACGAGCTTCAAACCGTACTGGAGGGGATCCGCTCGAAGATCGAGGCATGGAACTTCGACCAGGCCGGCGATCTCCTGGAGCGTGTGCAGGAGCCCGGAGTCTACCGCCTTGATGACGAGACACACAAGGTAATCGCCACGTTGAAGGAGAGCATTGCGGCGACGGCCAACCAGGCCGACCAGCAGCGCCAGGAAGCGGCCGCGTTGCTCCAGCAGGCAGAGGCGAAGTTGCAGGGAGGGGATCTCAGCGGTGCGGCCGACATCGTTGCAGGAATCGAGACTACAGACCTCTTCCAACGCGATGAAAACAGTCGCAAGAGCACCGAAGAACTCAAGGGAAGAATCGGCGCTGCCGAGGAGTTAGCGCGCCAGCAGGACGAGCAGATCAAGCAGATGCTCGAAGACCTGGAGGGCATATCCGCACAGATCCAGGCGTCTAACTTCGATGAGGCCGCGGAAGCGCTGGCCTTGGCGGAGGGTAAAGATGCCTTCCGTCTTGATGAAGGGGTGCAGAAGAAGGTCGCTCAGCTCAAAGACGAGTTGGCCAGCGCCAGGGCAAACGAGGCTGAGCAGCGCAGCCAAGTCACCGCAATGCTGCAGGAGGCAGAGCAGAAGATCGCGTCGGGAGACCTTGCCGGCGCCGACGAAGCGCTGAACAGCGTAGCCCGGACGGCGACCTACACCGCCGATGCGGAGATCCGCAAGAGCGTCAAGGAGTTGAGAGACAGGCTTGCCGTCGAGAGCAAAGCTGCTGAGCAGCAGCGGCTGGCCGAGGCGCGTGATTTGCTCAAACAAGGCCTGGAGGCCTGCGAGGCGAAGGACTATGCGGCGGCAAAGGCCCTGCTGGATAAGGCTGCCGGCTACGAGGTCAAGCTCGGCCGCAGGCTGACCAACGCGCTCAACCTGGTGAATTCGGAGCTCGAACGGTGCGCGCGTGAGTTCGAGGAGGCGAAGCGTCTCTACGAGTTCGGTCAGTACGAACAGGCAAAGGAGATTCTGACCAGCCTCCAGCAGAGCGGCATCAAGTGCGGCCCCGAGATTGATAAAGGCGTCGGGGAATACCTCACGCAAATCAAGAGCAAAGAGGTGGAGGCTGCTGCCGCGCGCGCTGCGGCCCTGCCTCAGATGGCCGAGGAGCGCCGCAAGCTCGTCGAAGCCCAGGCGGAGAGGGAGCGGATTCGGCAGCAGCTTGGCTCCACGCTTGCCCAGGCCCGCCGCTACTGGGATGCAGACAGGTTCGAGCAGGCCAAGGAAGGGTTCCTGGCGGCCAAGGCCTTGCTGGCGAACCTGGACCCGCAGGCCGATCCAGATCTGCGCAACGATCAGGCAGAGGTGGAGGCGAAGCTGGCCGTTGCGGACGGAAGAATAGCCATGCAAAAGCTGTTTTCCGAGGTTGATGAACTCGGCCGGACGGGCAAGTGGCTCGACGCCGAGGAGAAGCTCGGGCAAGCACTTGAGTACGCCAAGCAGGAAGCAATAGAGCTGACACCAGCCGAGCAGGCCATCCGCGTGCAGGTGGAAGACGGCATTGAGAAGACCTACGGCCAGGAGCGCCGTGAGCGTGCGGCGCGCTATTGGGAGTTGGCGCAGCAGGCTGATAACTGCACCGCCGCCCGTGAGTGGGGGCACGCGCTGCAGCTACTGGAGATGGTCCAGGGCGCGGAAGGACTCCATCTGAGCCCCGAGCAACAGGACACGGTTGCCCGCCAGATCGCATCGGTTAGGGAGCAGCTCGGGGAGCATGATCAGGCTCTGGAGCGAGTCCGCACCCTCATGAAGAACGCCGAGGGCGCAGCGAATGCGGACCCAGCCGGGGCGCTGGGGCTCTATCAACAGGCGCTGCAAGTCGCCGCCGAGGCGGGTGTGGCAGAAGAGGCAATCCTGCCCGAGCTGGAGGTCTACGCCAAGGTCGCCTCCACCGCCTTTCGCGCGCTGGTTTCCTCTGCCATCGCAAAGTTGAAGGCAGAGACGGAGGACAGCCTTAAGGGCATCGCGGAGGCGTGTGATTATGCATTGGCCAGCTTCTACTCGGAGGCCGGCAGCCCGCATCTGGCTAAGCCGCTCCTTGAGAAGGTGACTGGGAGCAAGAACGCCGATGAGAGGACGGCTGCCCTGGCGAAGCAAGCCCTGGAAGGCATCGACGAGCAGATTGAGTCTATGCACCGGGCGGAGGTCCTCGCGGCCAAGGAAACTGTGGATAAGATCTTCGAGATGGAGCAGAGATTCCAGCAACTGATGCAGGCCGGTGACAATGCGGCTGCCGCAGAGCTTAGCCGCCAGATAGACGTTGAGAGGGCCAACTGGCACGCGCTAATGGTGAAGAACGCGCTTGACCGGGGCGACTATCCTGCCGCAAAGGAGTTGATAGGCGGGAATGAAGAGGACCCGGCTTCTAAGGACGTGGCCGCGTGGGAACGGGGGCAGGGACTCATTGCCCAAGCTCAGGGGGCTCTAATGAACTTGGATGCAGCAACTGTTTCCGAGGCCCTCGCAGGGCTGCAAGAGATAAAGCTCCCTGGTGACCCCTTCGCAAGGGCCATCGAGGTTCTGACGCAGGCACGCGAGGCAGTCTTGCATCTCGTCGCGGAAGAGAGCGAACTGAACAGAAACGCAACGGACTCGCTCGATCGCGTCAGGAACAGCCTCGCGCTGGCGCGCATGCAACAGGCTGCATGGGACCAGTACAGCGAGGCACTTGGCTTCTACGCGGAAGGCAAATGGATGGCCGCTGCGGGTCGACTCGAAGAGCTCACCAATCCGGCCGTACCCCTTCATCCCTTCGAGCGGGCGCAGGCCGATGCCATGCTGGAAGCCTGCAAGGGTCGGCTCAGTGCTCCTCAGGCCGTGGCACAGGGAGGGGATGTCGAGCAGATGCTGCACTCGGCGTCGGAAGAGGTCTCCGCGCGAGATTTCATTAGCGCAGCCGACCTGCTGAACGAGATCGAGGCAACGGAGGCTTACCGCTTGGACAGCAAGCTCCGGGCCGGCGTGGATGCGCTCAGAGAGAAAGTCGCGGCAGCCGAGAAAGAGGCCGAGGGACTGTGCAAAGGGGCTTCAGACGCCCTTGAGAGAAACGACAAAGCAGGTGCGGCCCGCCTGCTCGGGCAACTCAGGAGCAGGTACCGCAGGACAAGGTTCTTCGTCGAGCACTGGAGCAAGTAGGCGCACGCCCGATCCGGCCGGGTTACCGAGCAGTTTTTGCTTGACATGCCGCACCCTTTGAGGGCATATTAGGTGGTAATTTGCCGCCCCTCGTGGGGCGAGAATCATAGTCATAGCAGGGAATTCCAACGGGTACCCCATGCGTTCCAGGGCGGGGCGTTAGCTCAGGAGACTAGAGAGCGATGTTGAAGACAGCGTTGAGACTGGGTGTTTCTGCGTTTTGTCTGTCCGCTTTTTGTGCTGCTGTTCTGGGCGCATCAGAAGGCGCTAAACCCACGATCGAGGAGATGGAGAAGGCAGTAAGCGCCGAGAGCGCGCCTTCGGACGCCGTGCAGCAAGCCGTCGAGGCGGCGCAGGCAAAGCTCAAAGAGGGTGATCCGTATTATGCGAAGCGGATACTGACGGAGATGGCGGATAGCCTGAAGGAGTCGGGCGGGGGTAGTGCCGCCGACTACGAGGCCCTGGACCAGGTGGAGCAGAAGGTGGACGAGGCCATCGCGGCAGACGAGGAGAAGACCGCTGAACAGATGGCCGAACCCGGAACGCTAACACCCGCCGAGCGCGTGCTCAGCGAGTACAGGAAACAGACGCTTATACGCGAGCAGCGTAGAAAGAAGGAGGCCGAGGTCCTGGTTGCCGAGGCCAGGCGCGAGTTGTACACGGAGTTCCATCCGAAGAAGGCAGAGGAATTGGCGCGTGAAGCCCTCTCGCTGGATCCTGGGAATACGACGGCGCAGGACATCCTCAACCAGGCAATGGCCGACCAGGGCGACCAGCCCTCGATGCGCAAGCTGCAGAGCGAACTGCTGATCAGGCAGCCGGGGCTCATGCTTCAGGCGCACATGCAGGACTTGAGGAACATCAAGGCCAAGGCCGCAAGTCTTTTTGAGCAGGGGAAGTACGGCGAGGCACTGGCCGCCTGGCGCAGTGCCCTGACGTACGTGAACGTTCTCTCCGTTTACACGGACATGCAGAAGGAAGCTCAGGAGATCCGCAACCAGATTGCGACTGCCGACGCGGAGAACGAGAAGGCCCAGAAGCAGATGGCAGAGCATCGGGAAACGGAGGCGAAGCAAGAGCTTGGGAAAGCCATTCAGAACGTCGAGGAGGTCGAGGCACAAAAGCAGGCCGCCCTGCTCGACGACGTCTGGAAGAGCGTGCGGCAGGCGAAATTCGACGAGGCCGAAAAGGCCATCCAGGAACTCCGATACAGGGAGCCAGCCGCCGAGGCGGTGCAGGTGGCTGACGAGTACGCTTCCCGCCAGGCCCATGAGTCCCGGATGGATCAGATCAACTGGCGCAACGAGAAGGAACTGGCGAAGCTGGAAGAGAAAACCACTGAGATGGGCACCCCCTATAAGGACTTGATCGTCTATCCCGACAAGCCCATCTGGAAGGACAGAATAGAACAGCGGGAGGCTGTGCTCTACCCGTCCAAGGTAGAGAGATACACCCCTGAAGAGCAGCAAGTGGCTGCGAAGCTGGATCAGACGATTGAGGACCTCTCCTTTGATAATGAGCCGATAGATACAGTCGTAGCTTTTCTGGGCGAGATAGCCAACGTGAACTTGCTGTTCTTCCAGCAAGATGCGCAATACGATGCGCGCATAACCCTGAACGTCAAGAAAGTCAGCCTGCGCAATGCGCTCGACACGATCTGCGCACTGACGCCTTCCAACGACCCAGCAGCGCCTCTGCAATGGGCAATCGAGGGTCCCATCATTAAGATCGGCCATGCGGAGAGGTTGAAGAGGTACTACAGGCGTGTCTATTCCATAAACGACCTGTTGGTCAACACCCAGGACAAGGGGGGTAATGTTGGCGTCCTCACTGCGGCTCAGACCACTGGGATTACCTCGGGCCTTGGCACCGGCGGTACCGGCTACGGCACCAGCGGCTACGGCACCAGCGGCTATGGCACCAGCGGCTATGGCACCAGCGGCTATGGCACCAGCGGCTATGGCCAGCAGGGCTATGGCCAGCAGGGCTATGGCCAGCAGGGCTATGGCCAGCAGGGCTATGGCCAGCAGGGCTATGGCGGCGGCGGCTACGGCGGCCTCGGAGGAGGCATCGGGGCACCGACAGCGGCCACTCCCAGCGAGAGCCTCCTGGAACGGGCAAGCGCTCTGGCCAGGCTTATCACGACCACCATCGCTCCCGAGACATGGGTAGCGCAAGGCGCCATTGGCGGCGGAGCAGAAGCCACGACAGAGACGGGAGAGACAACAGGAACCGCGGAGGCGCTATACCCGGAGACCACTGCCCAGCCCGCATTCACCGTCTCGCCGACCGGGCAAGTGGCTGGCGGTCCCAAGCCGCAAGGAAGGATCCTCTTCCGCGGCGGCAACCCGGGTGACCTGGTGATCTACCAGACCGACGAGGTCCACCAGGAGATCGAGGAACTCCTCAAGGCGCTCCGCAGCACGATCACGATAGAAGTGAACATTGAGACCAGATTCATTGAGGTCGATGTAGACTTCCTCAGAGATGTCGGATTCAACTTCTCGAAGCTGAATCGCACGGAGGCCAACGGCGACAGCACCAGCATCAGTATCGTTACAGGCGCCCCACATGAACTGGGAGGCAAAGGCCTGACGATCGACTGGAAGCGGGCGGTCGGCCCGTGGGACTTTGAGGGGCTGTTCCACCTTGCACAGAGCCGCAGCGATGTCAGGACGGTGAGCAACCCCAGCATCACCCTCATGAATGCTCAACGCGGGCACATCACCATAGAGACCACTACCAACTATATCCAGACCTACACCGTTGAGGAGAACACAGGGGCGTACCAGCCTGTTGTCGCGACCATCGCCGACTCGGTCGTGCTGGACGTGCGTCCCGTGGTGACCGCGGACCGGAAATATGTCTTCCTCGAACTGGCTCCTGCCGTCACCAAGGTCGTGAGTTTCGACTCATACGACTTTCAGACTGGCGTAGCAAGCACAACTACGACGACAGGGGGGACAACAACGACAGGACAAGTGCTTGTGACGAACAAGATCCAGCTTCCGGTGCAGCTCGTGGAGAGCTTCGAAACCACGGTGTGCGTCCCCGACAGAGGCACTTTGCTGGTCAGCGGCCTGACAAGTCAGAACATCACGGAATCAACCGGGGGGGTGCCGTTCCTTAACAAGATCCCGATCCTCAAGCGCATCTTCTCCTCGGAGGGCAAGAGCACCGAGCGCAAGAGCCTGTTGGTCCTGGTCAAGCCCACGATTATCATCGTGGCTGAAGAGGAAGAGCTTGCATTCTAAATCGGTACGGAGGAAACGGCCATGAAGGAACGCTGGCAGTCTGCCGCATTTCTGGTGTTACTGGCGTTGGTGCTGGGATATATTCTCGGCCAAAGCAGCTTCTTCTCCCCGGCTCACGCCCAAGGCGAGGGGACGACTGCCGGCCGTGTGATCTGCGTGGTTGGACAGGTGGCCAACAATCGTGCCCCCATCTTCCTTGTTGACACCCTGGAACAGACCATCATGGTCTACGATTACTTCTACGTATCGCGCAACATGTACCTGAAAGTGGCCCGGACATACCGCTACGACAAGCAGCTTCTAGACTTTGCCGGCCCCGGTGGCCAGGGGCCGACGGTCCAGGAGGTCAGTAGACTCGTGGAAAGGCAGCGGCAGCCCTGAGTAGACAGCGTCCCGTCGGGGACGCGTGCCTCTGGCGCTTTGTCGGGCCGCCCTGTGGAATATGCGACGCCGCACGAAGCCGCCGTCCGTGGCGGCCAAGTGCGGCGTTCTTTTTTTTCCAGCGTCACAAACGACCAGTGAGAATCGGCGGCAATTGATGTATAAACGCTCTGGTGGGAACCTCTTGCCTGGAAGGGACGCAAAGGTGATTAGAAGGCTCACGCCGAAGGTCGGCCTTCTGCCGCTGATACTGGAACTCTACGACCAGCGCCTGCCCGAACTGAGGGGGAAGCAGCAGGAGCTCGTCGCTGAGGTTTCGAGCGCGCTCGCCGCGTTTTCCGAGGTCACGTGTGAGGGCATCTGCTGCCGCAAGGGGGAGGTCCAGAGTGCAGTCTCGCGCTTCGAGGCCGAGGGCTGCGACGCGATCGTCGTGCTGTTCACGGCCTACGCGCCGAGCCTTGTCGCCGCCGACGCGCTCGTAGGCACCGAGCTGCCGATCCTGATCTTCAACACCCAGATCTCCTACGCGCTCGACAGGTCGAACTTGCTGGAGGAGCTGCTGCGCAACCACGGCATGCACGGCGTGCAGGACCTGGCAAACGTGCTGCTGCGAAGGGGCAAGCAGCACCACATAGTGACGGGCCACTTCTCGCGCGCAGAACCGCGGCAGGAGTTGAGGGACTGGCTTCGCGCATGTGCCCTCAGGCGCTACCTGATGGGCTCCGCCGTCGGCCTCATCGGCGCACAGTTCGAGGGAATGGGCGACTTCCAGTTCGACCACGAGGAGTTGCGGACCGTCTTCGGCACGCGCGTTGAAGAGATCGGTCAGGAGGAGCTTGCCTCGGCAATGGACGATGTGCCTGCGGGCGCAATCGAGAAAGCCATCGAGCGGGACCGCAAGAGCTTCGAAGTGGACCCCTCGCTCACCGAGGAGGAGCTGAAGCTTTCGGAGGGCCTTTCGCTGGCTGTCCTGGGCAAGCTGGAAAGCGCCGGCTGCTGCGGCTGGTCCATGAACTTCCTGGACGTGGGCCAGGGAGGCATCCTCCCCACCGTGCCGTTTCTCGCCGCCTCGCGGAGCCTGGAGCAAGGCTACGGGTATGCTGGAGAGGGCGACGCCCTGTCAGCCCTGGGAGTGTTTGTTTGTCAGCAGCTTTGCCCGCCCGCCAGCTTCACCGAGATGTTCTGCATGGACCCCAAGAGCGGATCGGTCCTTCTCAGCCACATGGGCGAAGCCAACTACGCCATGGCAGACGGGCGGGTGCATCTTGTGCGGAAAGATTTCGCGTTCGGAGACTGCGCCAGACCTGCTACACCGGTGTTCGCATTCAAGCCGGGCGATGCAACGCTCGTGAACTTGATCCCCGCGCCGGGAGGCGGATTCAGGCTCATAACAGCCCGCGTGCAGATGCAAAAGTGGGACGTGAACCTTCAGCTCCAGAGCCCCCAGGGATACATGGAGCCGGAGAAAGCGCTGCCGGACTTCCTCAACGAATACAGCGCCTACGGCGGCAGCCATCATCTGAGCTTGACCTACGGAGACAACGCAGGCAAGATAGCCAAGTTCGCCGCGCTCTGCGGCGTCCAGTGCGTGAGCATGTGACTCATGTCTTGAGGACGGGAGATGTTCCCGACAACCGACGCTGACATCTGGGAGCAGGAGCTGACCAGCTTCGTGCCGGAGCGTGTCTTCGACACACACGTGCACATATGGCGCCCGGAGGACGTGCCCGACAACATAGAAATCAAGCCGACTGACATCGGCCTGGAGACCTTCCGCGGCTATACGATAGGCGACTTCAAGGCGTCCACGGAGAGGCTGCTGCCGGGGAGGTCAGTGAGCGCGCTGGTCTTCGGCATGGTGCATAAAGACCTGCCCAGGGAGAACCTTAACAAGTATGTAGCCGAAGTCCAGAAATCTGAACCCGAGATCTCGGCCCTGGCCGTCGTCTCGCCCGGCGATCCCATGGAGGACGTGGAGCGCTGGATCGGCGCCTACGGCCTGCTGGGGTATAAGCCCTACTGGAACCTGGTGGAGCCCAGGAAGCAGAGCGACGTCACGATACGCGACATGCTCTCGCCCGACCAGCTCCACTACGCCAACCAGCGCGGTCTGACCGTATTGCTCCACATCCCGCGGGCCCTGCGCCTGGCCGATCCCCTCAACAAGGCGCAGATACGCGAAGTGGCCGGCGAGTATCCTAACGTGACCTGGATCCTGGCCCACATCGGTCGCGCCTATTTCATGGCGGCACTGGAGGGTCACATCGAGGAAGTCTGCGATCTGGAGAACGTGTACTTCGATCTCGCCTTCGTGGGTTCGGCGCCCGTCATTGCCTACGCCATCCGGGCTGCAGGGGTGCGCAAGTTCGTGTTCGGCACGGACCTGCCGGTGGCCGACATCAAGGGCAAGAACGTTGATTTCAACAACCAGCGGCTCTACGTGACAGAGGAGCCGCGCGCATGGTCAATGAGCAACCCTGAGCTCGGGCTCGAGTTCACCCGTTTCTGCTACGAGGAACTCCGGGCGATAAAGGCAGCCGCGCGCCAACTCCGCCTCAGCGACGCGCAAATCGAGGACATCTTCTTCCGCAACGCGGAACGACTCATCCGCTCCGGCAGGCATGGAGGGACGTAGGATGACGCTGCTCTGCGGAATTGACGTCGGCACGACCGGATTGAAACTCGGTCTCTTCCGGCCGGACGGCAAGGCGGTCGGGACCACGTCGGTCGAGTACGCCTTTGGCAGCCCTCAGAGCGGCTTTGCGGAGATGGACGGTCACGCCTACTGGGACGCGCTGAAGACCGCACTGAAGGACTGCTGCCGGCAGGGAGCGTGCAGGCCGTCCGAGGTCGAAGCCATCGGCATCTCGACCACCGGGCAGGCGTTCCTGCTGATGGACGGGGCCGGACGCGAGCTGACGCCGATGATCGTGTGGCTGGACCACCGCGGTGACGAGTTCGTGGCGCCGACGCGCGAACGCTTCGACGAACTCGCCTACTACCAAACCACAGGCATAGGCGCTATCTCGGGGCTGAGCACCGGGCCCAAGCTGATGTGGTACAGGCGCTACCGGCCCGAGCTGCTCGATCACGCCGCTCACATCGCACTGATCGATTCCTACGTCATATGGCGCCTGACCGGCAGGTGCGTCGGCAGCAGCAACGTCGCGGGCTTCTCCGGCCTCTGGAACACGCGCGAGGGACGCTGGTGGGACGAGATGCTGAATCTCGTCGGGATCGAGGCGCGGCAGCTGCCTGAGATTCGAGATCCCGCGGAGGCGGGGGCAACCGTCTCATCAAAGGTCGCAGCCGAGACGGGCCTGAGAGAGGGAATCACGGTCGCCGTCGGCACGAACGACCAGTTCGCGGGCGCCCTGGGGGCGGGAAACGTCGATCCGGGGATATTCACTGACAGCACGGGTACGGCGATGGCTGTCTCGACCACGGTGCTGGAGCTCCCCAAGCCGACGCGGGAGAGGCAGAACCCCACCTGGGGCTGGCATGCGGTTCCCGGGAGCTATACCCTGATGAGTTTCTGTAACACCTCCGGCATACTGCTCAAGTGGCTCAGAGAGTCCCTGGGATTCGCAGAAAGCTACGACGAGATGGCGCAGCTTGCAGCCGCATCGAGCCCGGGGAGCGACGGCATCACCATCTGCCCCCACTACGAGGGGACGCTCTACCCCGAATTGCTGCCGGATGCGTCGGGAATCGTGGCCGGGCTGCGGCTGCGTCATGGGAAGCCCGAGCTGGTGCGGGCGTTCTTCGAGGCGGTTGCGTTCTCGCTCAGGGAGAACGTCGAGTTTCTCGCCTCCGGGAGCGCGGCGGAACGGATTCGCTCCCTGGGAGGGGCGGCCAAGAGCGCATTCTGGCGCCAGATGAAGGCCGACGTGACAGGGATCCCGGTCGAGAAGCCCCTGTGCCAGGAGGCTGCCATACTGGGGGATGCGCTCATGGCGGGAAAGGCGGTCGGCATCTACGATTCGCTGGCGGACGCTGCCCGCGACCTCGTGCGGATCGAGAGCGTCTGCGAGCCGAACCCATCCCTCAAAGGGGCCTACGACGAAGCATTTGGGAGATACAGAGAACTGATCCGGCGCAACTATCAGCCCCAGCAGCCGGCCGCCTCCCGCTGAACCCCTATAGCCGGCGCCCCACGGTTGCCCCACGCGGCCGGGCGCTGCTATAATCTCGGTAGGCAATGGGTCCCGCCAGAAGCTGGTTGCATGGACAAAGCGATCAACAGTACTGCCCGTCCAGATGCCTGTCCGAAAGGGTGGATCAGCGAGGGTTACGAACCCGGGTTGGTTTCCGTCATAGTTCCCACCTACAACCGCGCCAGTCTCATCGCCGAAACCCTGGAGTCGGTGCGCGCACAGACCTATAGGCCCGTCGAGATCGTCGTGGTTGACGACGGCTCTACAGACGACACCGCTCTGGTGGTTCAGGAATTCGCTGCGCGGACCAAGGGCGACCTGGAGGTCCGATACCTCCACCAAGAGAACCAGGGCCCGTCTGCCGCGCGCAACCGCGGCCTGCTGGAGTCCCGCGGAGAGTTCATCCAGTTCCTGGACTCAGACGACCTGCTGCACCCGGATAAGCTCTCCGCGCAGGTGGGGGTGATGCGCCAGGAGGCCGACGTTCAGTTCGTGTTCTCCGGATGGAAGATATTGCCAAAAGGCGGACTCAGGACACCGCGGTGGTGGCGGAAGGATTTCAACCCTGACCGGCAGAACCTGCTGGACCTTCTTTTCGGCGCGGATAATCATCAGATCCTGCCGCTCTGGACGGCCAACGGGATCTACCGCCGCTCACTTTGCCAGCGTCTGGGCCCCTGGGACACCGAACAGAAGGGGGCAATGGACGACTTCCTCTACAACATCCGGATGTTCACTCTTCCGGCATCCTACCGCTATGTGCCCGCAATCCACGCCTGGGCGCGCCAACACTCGGGCGGGCAGATTACCGACCAGTTCGCCGAGCCCGATTACCTCGCCAATACCTACGCGGGATACGAGAAGATGCGCCGGCATCTCGAAGATGCCGGGCTGTTCGGACGCAGGCGACAGTGGCTTCTATGCAGGGCCTACTACCAGCTTGCCAGGCCGGCGCTGATTGCAGGCGCCACACGGCTGGGGATGAAGTTGCTGGATGAGGCAATCTCCATAGCGCCCCCCTCCGCAGCCCGCCTGAAGCTTCTGACAACGCGATTGCTCTACCGGACGCTTGGGACCGCCTGCGCCAACCGCCTGTTCGACGTCAAGATGCAGCTCGCGGGCGCGATGCGCCGGGCCCTCGGCAGCGTGGGACCCCTCCGGCACATAATTCAAGGACCGCCAGATGAATTGGATGACTCCGGAGTATGAGGCCGGCCTGGTGTCGGTGATCATCCCCACCTACAACCGGGCCGCTCTCATCGCCGACGTCCTGGAGTCGGTGCGCGCACAGACCTACAGGCCCATCGAAATCATCGTCGTGGACGACGGCTCCACCGACAACACGGCGGAGGTGGTCGGCAAGTTCGCCGAATCAGCCGGCGAAGGCTTGAAGGTGGGGTACTTCCAACAGGAAAACCAGAGCGCACCGTTCGCGCGCAACCGCGGCCTGCTGCAGTCCGCAGGCGAGTTCATCCAGTTCCTGGACTCCGACGACCTCCTACACCCCGAGAAGCTCTCCGAGCAGGTCGTGGCCATGCGCCAGGAACCTCAAGTCGACTACGTGTTCTCGGGTTGGGAACAGGCGGACGAGGAGGGAAGGCCCGCCGGGCGTCGGTGGCCCGAGGATTTCAGTCCAGATCGTGGAACCATCCTGGACCTCATGCTTCGAAGGGACGTGCGGCACACCTTCCCGTTTTGCACGATAAACGGTCTGTACCGCCGCTCACTGTGCCAGCGTCTGGGCCCCTGGGACACCGAACAGAAGGGGGCAATGGACGACTTCCTCTACAATATCCGGATGTTCACTCTGCCCGCATCCTACCGCTATCTGCCCGCAATCCACGCCTGGGCGCGCCAGCACTCAGGCGGCCAGATAAAGGATCATTTCGGTGAACCGGAACAGTTGGCGAACATGCGAGACGTCACTCTGAAGGTGCAACGCTTGCTGCACGACGCCGGGATGCTCGGACCCGCCCAGCGCTCTCTGTTGGGCAATGCCTACTGGGGGCTGGCCCGCTCCGCGTTCATGTCAGGTGCGAGAGAACTGGGCGTGGAACTGTTGGACAAAGGCATTGCGCTCGCGCCTGTGTCGGTGCCATGGCTCAAGCTTCAGGTGACGAGACTCGTTTACCGGCTGCTTGGCACGTCGGGAGGGAACCGCCTCTTCGCCCTTGCCAAGTGGCTCGCGCGCAGAGGGTCGAGATGAACCGGATGCGCAGTGACTACGTGCCGGATCTCGTCTCGGTCATCATCCCGGCCTACAACCGTGCTGACCTCATGGGGGAAACCCTCGATTCGGTGCGCGCACAGACCTACAGGCCCATAGAGATCATCGTCGTGGACGATGGCTCGACCGACAATACGGCCCAGGCAGTGCGCGAGTTCGCGAAAGCGGCCGATCCGGACCTGGCGGTCCACTGCGTTCGGCAAGAGAACCAGGGTGCGGCGGTCGCCCGGAACCGTGGGCTGGCCGAGTCGCGCGGCGAGTTCATCCAGTTCCTTGACTCGGATGACCTGTTGTTGCCCGACAAGTTCTCCGCCCAGGTTCGCGCCTTGCGCGAGGAGCCGCAGGTGCAGTTCGTCTTTTCCGCCTGGGAGCATTTCGGCGAAGCTGCATTCGAGTGGTCCCCCTACTGGGAAGAGGACTTCAAACCGGAACGCGACAACCTCATAGACCTGCTCCTCCAGAAGGACAGGCGTCACTACCTGCCGCTGTGTTCCGGCAACACCCTGTTTCGCCGCGCACTCTGCGAGCAAGTCGGCCCCTGGGACACGGAACTCAGGAACCTGGAGGACCTGGAGTACAACACGCGTGTCCTGACGCTGGGCGTGCCCCACCGCTATCTGCCCCAGACCCATCTGCGGGTGCGTCGGGAGGCCGCCGTGCGCGTCTCCGACAAGGACGCCAGCGAACAGGCCCTCGCCTGGCGGAAGATAAGGCAGGTGGTCGAGGATGCAGGGCTGCTCGACGCTCGGCGCCGACGTTTGCTGGGGAAGACGTACCACTTCCTGGCCTGGCGCGCATTCGCCGAAGGGTCAAAGGAGATCGGGCGTCAGGCGCTCGCGGACGGCATGGCCGTCGCCCCCGTCTCCCCCATTTGGCTGGTGCTCTGGTTGTCGAGGCCTCTGAGCGTTATTCTGGGGACACGCGGTGCCAGGTTGCTCGCAGCACTATGGAAGCGCATCCCCAGCGGGTTGAAGCGGGCGGTGAAATGGTAGACGAGGCACGCCGCTACTTAGAGCCTCTAACAAAATGACCCGTCGCCGCGACGGGGTGGATTTCGCTACAGGCCAAGGAGCGTGGGCGACGGTGCATAAGGGGTCCGAGCCTACTCCGCCGAAGCAGCTTCGGCTGCGAAGGCCGGATGCGCCAAGCCTGCGCGACACGGGCATGCAGCCAAAGACGCCCCGTCCCTTCGGGTTGCGCCTCGGGCCGGCGTCTGCGGCGTCAGGGCTCCTCACCGTGCCTGACCCTGGCACGGCGTCGTCGCCCTTCCTTGCATCCATCCGGCCGGAGGCGCAACGCGGCTCACGCGGCATTTTGTTAGAGGCTCTTACAGACTGCGCGGAGAATGCCGCGCACGAAATCCTCGTTCACCGGCACGGGGTTGGCGCGGCTGGAGCCGGTCGGGATCGCGTAGTCCATGATGGCGCGCTCCTGGTCTGCATCGGGGTAAGGGCCGATCATTCCGGGCAGTGAAAGCTCGCTGAGCAGCTCCTCGACCTTCTCCACGGGATCAGCCCCCATCGCATCGCTCAGATGAGCGTACTTCTCGACGACGGCATCGCGGTTGCGCCTCAGAACGTGCGGGAGCAAGGCAGCGCACACCACCCCGTGGGGCAGTTCGTAGAACAACCCCAACGGGTGCGCTATCCCGTGCACCGCGCCCAGCCGCGCAGCGGCGAGCGCGACCCCCGCCTTGTAGCTGCCCTCGCACATGCCCTCGCGCGCCGCCAGATCGTTGCCCCGCGCATAGGCAATCGGCAGGTTCGGCACGATCAGCGCCACGGCCCTCAGCGACATCCGCTCCGAAGCCGCGCTCGCGTGCACGGAGAGGTAGGACTCAATGGCCTGCGAGAGGGCGTCCATGCCGCTGGCCGCAGTGAGCGCCGGGGGGCAACTGACCGTCAGTGCAGCATCCACCACGCAGACGTCGGGCAGCAGACCTGCACCGCGTATGCTCTTCTTGAGCGTCCTCCCAGCGTCAATGAGCACGCTGTTCGGGGTGGCCTCTGCCCCGCTGCCGGCGGTGGTCGGCACGGCGATGTGAGGCAGTCCGTCGGCCGGAAGGTCTCGCCCCTCATGATATTCGGCCGTCGGCGCCTCAACCTTGGCGAGGGCGGCGGCCGCTTTCCCCACGTCCAGGGCGCTCCCGCCCCCCGCCTCCACAACGAGGTCGCTCCCGGCCTGCCGCAGGCGCTCCCGCGCCCGGTCAACCGTCCCGACGTCGGGCTCGGGTGGGACTTCGTCGAAGACCGCAACCTCCACGCCCGCTTCGCCCAGCAGCTGGATCAGCAGGTCGGTCGTGCCGGCACGCCTCAACGCCGTTCGCCCGGTTACCAGGAGAGCGCACTGCCCTAGCCACGCAGCTTCCGTCCCCAAGCGCTGAACGGAACCGATCCCAACGCAGGCCTTCTGCTTATCCGACATGGAACTACCTCGAACCATCATCCGCAACGCACCCGGCGCAATGAACCGCAGCCGCCCGGTCACTCGTCCCGAGAGACAAGCTCGATGCCGGCCTCCCCGAGCAGCCGGCCCGCAAGCTCATCGGGATAGTCCTTCGCGGCCACGACGCGCCTGATGCCAGCGTTGATGATCATCTTGGTGCACAGGACGCACGGCACGTGCGTCGTGTAGAGCGTTGCCCCCTCGATCCTGGTGCCGTAGCGCGCGGCCTGAAGAATGGCGTTCTCCTCGGCGTGCAGCCCGCGGCATAGCTCATGCCGCTCGCCGCTGGGCACGTTATACCTCTCCCGCAGGCAGCCCACCTCCGAACAGTGCTGAAGCCCGATCGGAGCACCGTTGTAGCCCGTGGCCAGGATGCGCTTGTCGAGAACCAGTATCGCCCCCACCTGCCGCCGCAGGCAAGTGGAGCGCTTGGACACCTCTGCGACGATCCGCATGAAGTAATCGTCCCAACTCGGACGTTCAGGAGCCATGTTCAGTGTTTCCCTCGGGCTGTCTTCGGGCCTTCCCAAACGATGAACGTCCACCCCCCCCACCGTGCGGCATAACTGTATCTCGCCGCAAGCCGTCGGGCAAGCGCAATCATCGGAGCGACCGGCGGAACTCCTCCATCGGGAAATTCCTGCCCGGGCACTTGGTCGCCGCTCCAGGGCATTCCCGGTGACCGAGCACGTTGTCGGGAGCAATGTCGTAGCGCTGCATAAGGTATCTAACCAAGGCACGCAGACTGCGCATCTGAGGCCGTGTCGGCCGCTGCTTGCTGAAGTCGCCCACCAGGCAGATCGCGATGCCCCACTCGTTGTACTCAAGGGCCCCTGCGCCGGGACCACCCCTCTGTTCGGGCCATCGGGATCCGACCTCGATCTCACCATCGCCCGTCTGGGTCCCGTTGCCAATGACGAAGTGGTATGCGAGGCTGTCCCACTCCCGCACGCCGATGTGATATCGCTCGAAAGTGGCTGCCCCTCCGCCCACGGTTGCGCTGTGATGAATGACTATGTAGCGCCAGGCGCGGTCAGGCACGTCGCGGTGGCGGCACAGATAGGACAGATCCGGTGAGGAGCGCTGTGGCGCCGGCTGGGCGGACGGATGCCGGTCGCAGGCCAGACCGAGGGTTCCCACGGCAGCCGCCGTGACGCCGACGACCAAGGTACCGAGAGTCAGAGGCCTCAACCAGGACGACCTCTTCCTGCTCCGCTCATACTCACCCATCTCACTCCGGCATTCTATCCCAATCGGCGGCTGCTAACCCAACACGCGGGCGATACGTGCCGCCGTCGGCCGCTCGATGACGCCCTTGTCCGTAATAATGGCCGAGATATTTCCGGCGGGGGTCACGTCGAACGCGGGGTTGTAGACGTCAATGCCTTCGGGCGCCGTCCTGCGCCCGCCACAGCAGGTCACTTCCTGCGCATCGCGCTGTTCGATTGGAATCCCCGCGCCGTCTCTCAGGCTCAGGTCGAACGTCGAAGCCGGAGCGGCCACGTAGAACGGCACGCCGTGCTGCTTCGCCAACACGCTCAGGCCGTAGGTGCCGATCTTATTCGCCACGTCGCCGTTGGCGGCGATGCGGTCGGCGCCGACGATGACGGCGTCCACGCGCCCCTCGCGCAGAACGACAGCCGCCGTGCTGTCGCAGATGAGCGTGACCGGGATGCCCGCCTGCTTCAGCTCCCACGCGGTCAGCCGGGCGCCCTGAAGCAGCGGACGCGTCTCATCCACGTAGGCCCGTATTGCCTTGCCCTGATCCTTGGCCGCGAACAGCACGGCAAGCGCAGTGCCGTAGTCGGCCGTGGCAAGCCCACCGGCGTTGCAGTGCGTCAGCACCGTGTCGCCGTCCCTCAACAGCGCCGCCCCGCTCTGCCCTATCGCGCGGCAGGTCTGCCTGTCCTCCTCAAGGATCGCCTGTGCTTCATCGAGCAGCCGGGCCTTCAGGTCCCCCACGGGCAGGCCGCGGTTCTCAAGAGCCACGCGCTCCATCCTCCCCAACGCCCAGAACAGGTTGACGGCAGTCGGGCGGCTGGTCTCGAGGTATTCTCTGGCCGCCCGCAGGTCACTGAGAAAGCCATCGAACGTCTCCGCCTCCGAGCCGCGCACGCCGAGCACGAGGCCCATTGCAGCGGCGATGCCTATGGCCGGCGCTCCCCGCACGCGCAGAACCTTGATGGCCTCCCACATCTCCGTTATGGCGCTGCACCGGATGTATTTGAACTCACCGGGCAGCAGCGTCTGGTCGACCAGTTCAACGTGCCCGTTGACGTCACCAACCCAGCGTATGGTCTCTGCCGGCACGGCCGTGCCCTCTTTCTCAGACACTGGTTCACACAGATATTCACTGACAGAAGGCAGAAACCCAATTCCCCGTTTGTTCCTGCCTTTCTCTGTGCTCTCTGCGTCTCCGTGGCTGACGTTACGCACCGAACTTGTCCAGCAGACCCGCGTTAGCCATCATGAGCGCCAGAAGGTGCATCGAGAGAAAGATGCCCAAGGGCCCGCGGTTGCAGGTCTGCTCGGTGAACCTGGTGAGCCCGCTTGCGTCGCAGTGCGCCGAGTGAAGCAGCAGCGGCACCGGATGCCAGCTATGGAGCTTCATGCAACACGGTGTCGAGTGGTCGCCGGTGATCGCCAGCGCGTCGGGCTGCTGCTCGAGTATGATCGGCAGCTCCTGGTCAACCTCCTCGATCACGCTCACCTTGCGATCGAAATTCCCGTCCTCCCCGGCCTCGTCGGTCCCCTTCACGTGTATGAAGGTGAAGTCGTAATCGCTCCTGCTTTCAGCGTACGTGCGGAATTCCTCCTCAACGCTCTGGCCGGTCTGGAGAAGCTCCATGCCGGCCAGCTTCGCCAGTCCGCGGTACATCGGATAGGTTGCGATGGCCGCAGAGCGAAGGCCATAGCGCTCCTCCATGCCGGGGATGCGCGGGCGCTCGGCGACACCGCGCAGAAGGATGCCGTTGAGGGGTTCATGGCCCGCCAGTACCTCGACAGCCTGGCGCTGGAACTCGTTGACTATGCGGGCCGTCTTCTCGGCGTTCGCGTCGTCAGCTTCAGCGGTGCTGACAGGCTCGTTGTTCTCGTGCGGGTCCGTATCGCTCACGCCGCCGGCGAGGTCGGGGCCGCGAAAGATGACCGCGAACCTGTGCCCCTTTCCCACCGTGATGATCAGCTCGACGTCTTCTATCCTGCCCAGCTCCCGCTGGAGGAGCGCGCACTTCTCGGCGCTCACCTCCGTGGCGGGCCGGCCTGCGCGGCGGTCAACCACGATGCCGTCCTTGATGGTGCAGAAGTTCGCCCGCGCTGCCACGTCGCCGGACCTGAGGTCCATGTCTATCCCCACGGCCTCCAACACGCCTCGACCGATCTCTATCTCGCGCGGATCGTAGCCGAACAGCCCCAGGTGCGCCGGACCGCTGCCGGGGGTGATGCCGTAGTCCACGGGGATGATGCGGCCGAGGGCGCTGCGCTGCGCGAGTTCGTCCAGGTGCGGCGTTTCGGCGGCCTCCAGTGGCGTACGGTACCCGAAATCGGGGTGACGCACGTCCCCCACGCCGTCCAGGACCAGAAGCACGAGTGACATGTTCTCGTGCGGCCACGCCGACCTTTCTTTCACAAGGCTCTCGACGAGTTTCTCGGAATCCATCGGGTATCTCTCCTTACGGACCCACAACGAATGAGTGCACGGAGGTACAGGTGGGGCGAGTATATGCGCGACAAGATGTTGTGTCAACATGGAAGCCGAAGCCCCGGGCCGTGCAATTCACTTGCCGTTCCGCCGCAGAAGCGCCAGAATTGTAGTTCCCGCGTGGCAGGCCATGCGGCACCCGAACATCATCCAGCGCATCAGGTGAAAGCATGAAGGACAAGCTTCTGAAGATATGCAGCAGCATCCCGGCTGACTACTGCGAGGTGCGCGTTCACGAAGGAAGCTCAACCTCGGTAGATTACGCGGGCAAGGAGCTGGACGACATCGGGGAGCGCACGGGGCTCGGCGGATGCGTGCGAGTCCTGAAGAACGGGGGGTGGGGATTTGCCACCTTCAATGATCTGTCGCTGCTTGAGAACTACGCCAAGCTGGCGCTGGAGCAGGCCGAGCTGGTTGGCGGAGAGGCGTTCGAACTTGCGCCGGCCGAGCCGCACACCTCGCTCTACAGGTCCCCCGTGGAGCTTGACCCTGCAAGCGTCCCGCTTGCCGACAAGCAGCAGCTCTGCCACGGCTACAACGAGATCCTTCTGGCCAGCAAGAGCATACGCACGAGCGTGGTGCGCTACCGCGACTCGCACACGACCTGGCGCTTCGCCAACTCGGAGGGCACGTACACCGAGCAGGAGTATGTCTTCTGCGGCGTCATGGTGGCCGCAGTCGCGGTGGACGGCGCCAATATCCAGAGGGCCTACGAGTCCACCGGCGACCTGCGGGGCTACGGTAACGTTCGGAACAAGGAGGAGGAGTGTGAGCGCGTGAAGAAGCGGGCGCTCGACCTGCTCCAGGCCAAACCCATCGAGGCGGGCACGTACACCATCATCGTGGACCCCAAACTCTGCGGTCTGTTCGTGCATGAGGCGTTCGGGCACCTCAGCGAGTCGGACCACGTCTACGAGAACCCTCGACTGCTGGAGATCATGCAGCCCGGACGCCGGTTCGGAGAGGACTTCTTGAACATTGTAGACGACGGGTCGCTGGCGGGCGAGGCTGGATTCATCGCATTCGACAGCGAGGGCGTGCCTGGACAGAGGACGCCGCTTATCGAGAACGGAGTCCTGGTCGGCCGCCTGCACAACCGCGAGACTGCGGCGAGGATGGACGAGCAGCCCACCGGAAACGCCCGCGCCATCTCCTACGACTTCCCTCCCATCGTCCGCATGACCAATACGTTCATGGAGCCGGGCGAGTGGTCCTTCGACGAGATGCTCCAGGACACCGAGGACGGCATATACGCAATCGGAATGCTGGGCGGCCAGACTAACATGGAGATGTTCACCTTCAGCGCCGAGGAGGCATATCGCATCCGCAACGGCAAGCTCACCGAGAAGGTGCGCGAGGTGGTGCTGACCGGAAACGTGTTTAAGACCCTGGCCAGCATTGACGCCGTGGGCAACGACCTGAGACTGCACGGCGGCCTCGGTGGATGCGGGAAGGGCGGTCAGAGTCCCCTGCGCGTTGCCGACGGCGGACCGCACTGCCGCATCAGGAACGTCGTCATCGGCGGCCGCTGACAGAACGGCCTTAGACACTGATCTCCACTGATAAAGACGGATTACAGACACAGCGACCTGATGATGAGGATCATCCGATCAGTGACCATCTACGTTAATCAGTGTTGAAGTCTTTCTTTCCCGGGGGAGGATCAACCCAATGTCGGATGAGGCACTGCAGATACTGAACGAAGCGCAGAAACGATTCGACCACGCTGAGGTGTTCGAACAGACCGGCGAGACGCGTTCGGTCAACTTCGAGAGCAACAAGCTCAAACGCGTCAGTGCGCGGCAGTACCGAGGCGTGGGGCTGCGCATCGTCCGGGATGGCCGAATAGGCTTCGCGTCCACTACCGACCTGCGCGACCCGCGCCGCCTGGTCGAGATGGCCGCAGAGAGCGCACAGTTCGGCGAGCAGGCGAAGTTCCAACTGCCGGGCTTGCCCGACCCGCTGCCTCAAGTCCTTACAGAAGACCCGGCCGTCCCCGAGGTTTCGTTGGATGACATGGTGACTATGGGACGCGAGGGACTCGAGATGAGCCTCGCCGCCAACGCCGACTACCTGTTTTTCGCAGACATCTCGACGAAGAGCGAGGCCGTCCGGCTTGTCAACTCAAGCGGGTTAGACCTCGAACACAACAAGACCGACATGGCCCTCGAGGTTGGCGTGGAGACCGTCACCGACGACGGCCTGCTGGAGGTCTCCGAGTTCAAAACCTGGGGCCAACCCCTCAACGGCCTGACAGACATCACCAGAAGGGCCCTGGACAAGATGCAGCAGGCGAGCGTCGTCGCGCCTGCGAGGGCAGAGCAAATCCCCGTGCTGTTTAACCCCAAGGCTGTGGGCAACCTGCTGAGGCCCATCCTGCTGGCGCTCAGCGGGGTGCTTGTCCACAAAGGCTCGTCGCGCCTGATCGGAAAGATGAACGAGCGGATTGCTGACGAACGCCTCGACCTCCTCGACGACGCGACGATCCCCTTCGCGCCGCAAAGTGCGCCCGCGGACAACGAGGGTGTGCCGACGCGCCCCACGCTGCTGCTGGAGAAGGGCGTCCTGAAGAGCTACCTGCTTGACCTCCAGACGGCCGGCCTGCTCGGCATGCAGCCGACCGGTCACGGATACCGCTCCTACGCAAGCCGGCCCTCACCCTCCAGGAGCAACCTGGTTGTGGGTTCGGGCACGGATTCCTACCAGGACATGATGGCCGGCCTCGAGCGGGGCCTGATCGTTGACCAGACGCTCGGCTCAGGGCAAAGTAACCTGCTCGCCGGCGAGTTCAGCGTCAACGTGGCGCTCGGCTTCCTGGTGGAGGGCGGCAAGATAAAGGGCCGCGTCAAGGACTGCATGGTCGCCGGCAACGTCTACGACCTGCTCAACCAGGTCGAGGGGATAAGCCGCGAGCGGCAATGGGTGGGCTCGGAGCACATGCCGGCGATCTGCGTCAGGGGCATCAAGCTCGCAGCCGGGGCGTAGCGCCCCCGCGCGGGCCGAGCCATGCACTGCCTCGGCGCTTCGGTTGCAGGCCGCGCTTCAGATTTCCGGTAGGAGGACCGAAATGGCGAAGATCAGGATACAAGTTGGCCGCGAGGAGTTCGATGCAACCCTGACGGAGGAGACTGCGCCTGAGACGGTGAGCAAGATCCTCGCTGCACTGCCCATCGCGTCCTCCGCCAAGAGGTGGGGCGAGGAGATCTACTTCGAGATCCCCGTCTCAATGGGCGAGGAGAACGCAGTGGACACCGTCAGGAAAGGCGACCTCGGCTATTGGCCCGAAGGCGCGTGCTTCTGCATATTCTTCGGCAAGACGCCGATGACCACGAGCGAGGACGAGATCAAACCGGCCTCGGCCGTGAACCCCATCGGGCGCATCGAGAACCCGGACGCCCTGAAGAAGCACCGCGCCGGGGAGACGGTCCGGATACTGCCCGCCGCTTAGGAGCTCTCTCATATCATGAGACGCCGTAGCGGATCGTTCGGAGCTACTCTGCGGCCAGCGGGTGGATGCGCGTGCGTTCTGAGTCGATCACCGTAAGCGAACCCCTCAGGCGGTCGCCAAGCCGGGCAAGTTCCTCATCCACGCGCAGCAGCCGTTCGCGCCACGGGCTCCCCTGCGCACGCAAGAGAATGATGCCCCGGGAAGGAAGCCGCTGCCGGACGGTCAGAGCGCCGAAGTCAATATCCTCCGTCAACACGAGCCGGTCCTGGTCGTAGGCAATCCGAACAATAACACTGTCGGTCTCCGATATGAGTTCCTCTGCCGCATAGAGGACATCGTAGCCTGCGCGACGCAAGCCTTCAACTATCCTCGCGTCGCAGCACTCGTCGGCAAGAAGCCTCACTTCGCCCCCTTGTCGGACTGCAGAATCTCCTCCCCCGCCAGCTCGTCCGCAGCATAGGCAAGCGCAGCGCGCACGTCAGCCTCGCTCAACCTGGGATGCGCCTTCAGGAGATCCTCGAGCGCCGCCCCCGCCGCAAGTTCCCTCAGAACCCGTTCCACCGGGATGCGCGTGCCTTTGATAACCGGCTTACCGAACATAATGTCCGGTCTGCTTTCGATTCGCTCTTGTGCCATGGCCAATTCCTCCGCTGTCATTGTAGCCTGCAAGAGCAACCGCTGACAAGCCCAATCCTCGGCCTGGCGCCCGGCTTGTTCGATTCCAGCAAGCAGGGAGGGAGAATCCAACGTACTTACCCCAAATCGCTTAGCGCGCTGCCCTGATTATGCCCGGCCTGGTGAGGTCGGCTTCGATCCTCCGGCCCGGCTCCACCACCAGGAACTCCTCCTCGCCCCAGTCCCCGTCCACCAGCCGCTGCAGCAATCCGCTGTCCCCCTTCAGCTCGTCGAAGTTCCAGCCCAGAAACTCTGCGCACTCCTCCGTGAACCGCCTGTAGCCCTCCGACCCCGGAAACCCCCAGTCAACGTACGTCGCCCAGGCATACTCCGTCATCCAGTTCTGCTCCATCTTCATCAGGTACTCAGCGTTCTCATCCCCGTACTTCTCCCTGTAGCGCGTGAGGGTTGACTCATACCTCTCCCGCCCGGGCTGCACGCTGCCCTCTATCCATCCGGCGCTGTACCAGTAGATGCCCCGGTGCGTGTCGAAGTACTCCTGATACCTCTCCTTCGAACCCAGGAGCAGCGTGATGCAGTCGTGGCCGCGCGGGACCACTGTGGTTATCCTGGCCTTTAGCCCCACGATGCCATTGCTGCAAAGCCCGTATCCGAGCAGAGAGGCGTCGTACGGGTTGCCCTGACAGTCCTCAACGCGCTCAAGCGCCTCCTGAACCCGGGCGCGAAGATCGTCCGGCTCGTTGTGCAGACCCTGCGGCATCAGGACCACGTCAACCGTGTTCCTCGCGCGGGATGCCGCGAGATATGCCTCCCGCTGAAGCACCTTGCAGACTATGAATTGCAGCCTCATTGCCAGTCCATACCTCTACTGGACGAATCGGCCCTCCTCGCCCGGCACGGAGTCCGACGACTGACGGCACACTGGCGCAGGTCAGTTCCAGATTAGCAGAAGAGATTGCAGGCCACAAGTTGACAGAGCGATAGGCGCGAACGGAGGCTCGCGCTGGAGCGCGGCGGGCGAAAACGCCTCGCCTCCTAGGATTAACAACGGAAACGATTCAGAGAAACTTGGGGTTGACCTCCCGTCGCACCAGATGATATGATCAAGGCACATTCCTTAGGCCGTTGCAGAAGTCATTCCCAAGCAATCGGATACAGGATTAAGGTGCCGATCACTACACATTGCGTCACCTAACGATGCTCACTGTTCTGGAGCCGAACCTTATTTGCGACCCCAAATGACGAGGCACCAAAGTGTCTCTCGTTGACGTTATATCATCTATCGGTCGATCTACGGCAGGGGTTGTGGTGACCTTTGTCTTGTGGACGGTGGATTATCTACGAGACTTACGCAAGGAAAGACAGTTAGAACAGAAAGCCACTATAGATCAGTATTTGGAGTGGCTTCACCGCAAGAGACACGCGCAGCTTACTGAAAACCAGCAGCAGATACTGGATCGAATATCGGAGAACTCAGAAGAAGCTAGGCTCGCGAGGTCTTACTTAGACACAGTGTTTAAGCCTCTTATGGAACAGCAGCAGGAGACCCTAGAAGATATCAAAAGAAACACGGATCAGCTACCAGATATGCGTGATAAACTGCAAGAGATTGTGCATCAGATTGGACTCAGAGAATCCATCCGGACTAGCGGAGAACAAGTTGCGATATGCTGCAAGGTTCTGGATGTTCTCGCATCTGGGCTGTCTGGTGCAGGCGTCCGGATTATGATGAGCCATGTCGGAATGGAGCCAGAGGGGACTATAACACTCTTATGGAAACTCGGCACGAAGTCACCCAACCTGATGCTGGCAGATTATGTCGGTAGCCTCACTCATGACAGACTGAGCCTTATCCTCCACAGTGATCAGAGCGTCAGCTTGCGGGGCTTTGATGCCGATGGTGGAGCCCACGAGGTGCGTTCCAGACGATATGATGGCCACTGGGGGCTGCTAATAACTGCAAGGTGGCAAAGCAAGCACTTAGAACTGCTCATCGACGGCCGTCCAGAAGGCAGCGTTGCTCTGCCGCGTCCTTTTGAGAAACTGGGACCGCTTTTCCTTCTAGGAATCGATGTTGAAGGGAATCTCAGCGCTGACAGTGTGAGGTGGGGACACGATCCGACTGGACTCGAGCTTACGAAAGACGGCATCTGCCACGGTAGTCGGCTTATCCTTACAATGGCTCACCGTCGGGCCTTGGAAGACAAAGAGCTTCTTCAGCTCGTCGAAGACCCCTACTGTATGATCCGTCCTACAGCCGATCAGGACTGATCTGGGGGGTCTGCTAGGTGTTGGCAGCGGCCCCCACCAGGTCCAGCAGTTGCGGCTCGCTGTAGACGTTCATGGTGAGGCAAGGAGTGTGGCATGGCAGGTGCGCGCCGTCCGTGCACTGCCACGCGGCCCGTGTGGCACGGCACCGGTCCGCGAGTTGGGCGTGTGTCGTGGTTCGCGGCACGCCCAGGTGTAACCGAAAGGGTGACAGGCGCGGGGCTGATTCGGTGCTGCATTCGTCCGGCTTCGATGCCGGGGCCGGGCGGGCTTCGTGTTGCTCAAATGCGCGCCTAACCCGGCATGTTGTCCACGATCGCGCAGCCGAACTCTGAGCACTTCAGGAGCGTCGCCCCGTCCATCTGACGCTCCAGATCGTATGTGACCGTCTTGGCCGCGACCGTCCGCTTCAGTCCCTCAAGAATCAGTTCGCCCGCCTCCCGCCAGCCCATGAACTGGAGCATCATGCGGCCGCTGAGGATCAGGCTGGTGGGATTTACCTTGTCCTGACCGGCGTACTTGGGCGCGCTGCCGTGGATGGCCTCGAAGAGGGCGACGCCATCGCCGATGTTCGCGCCCGGGGCGATGCCGAGCCCGCCGACCTGCGCCGCCGCGGCGTCGCTGATGTAATCCCCGTTAAGGTTAGGAGTTACGACAACATCGTATTCGTCCGGGCGGAGCAGTATCTGCTGGAACATGGCATCCGCGATGCGGTCCTTCACCAGCACCTTGTCTGGCGGGAGTTCGCCCCCTAATTCGTCGTAAAGCTTTGCCTCGCCCACAGTTGCGTCGCCGAACTCCGCCGCTGCCAACTCATAGCACCAGTCCTTGAACGCCCCTTCGGTAAACTTCATGATGTTGCCCTTGTGCATGATGGTGACGCTGCGGCAGCCGTGCCGAAGCGCGTAGCGCAGGGCCATGCGCATCAGGCGTTTGGTGCAGAAGGGGCTGATGGGCTTTATGCCGACGCCGGAGCCCTCACGCAGGCTCGCGCCGAGTTCTAAGTGCATGAACTGTAATAGCTTACGAGCCTCCTCTGTGTCCGCCGCGAACTCGATCCCGGCGTAGACGTCCTCGGTGTTCTCGCGGAAGATCACGATGTCGAGCTTCTCGGGGTGTTTGACCGGGCACGGCACGCCGGGGATCCAGAACACCGGCCGCATGCAGGCGTAGAGGTCGAGCACCTGGCGGAGTGTGACGTTTGCGCTGCGGTGGCCGCCGCTCACAGGCGTCGTCAGCGGCCCCTTGATGGCGACGCGGTAGGCGCGGATGGCCTCGATGGTCTCCTGAGGCATCCACTCGTCGAATAGCTCCAGCGCTTTCTCCGCAGCGTAGATCTGCGTCCAGCGAATGCTCCGGGCGCCGCCGTAGGCCTTCTCGACGGCGCTCTCGATCACCAGCTTCGCCGCGCGCCAGATGTCGGGACCCGTGCCGTCCCCCTCGATGAACGGGATGATGGGCCGGTCCGGCACGCGGAGCGTGCCGTCCTCGAAGGTGATCGGCTCACCATCGGCGGGGATCGTCGGCTGCTTGCTCGCTTTGCTCATGCGCTACCTCAGAATGGTCGCCGCGCACCGAGCAGTATACGCGCCCTTGCGGCTTCGATAAAGCGAATTCCCGCCCGCGAGGGCGGGCACGGCACGGGGTATCCGCGCAGGCGTGCGATTCAGCAGACGCACGCGGCCGCAGTCGCCGGATGCAATCTCTCACGCGCCGGCAGGATTATCTCCGTGCGCCTTGGCCTCTTGAGGGCCGAACTCGGCATTCAGCGGGGCTCTGCAAAAAACCCTTGAAATGAAATTAGTGAGCCAACTACCATTGGTTTCCAGATCGCATGGATACGGATGTGCCACTTCTAGAGGAGCCCCGAAACGGGCTGTCGCGGTTGACGAAGCACCGCTCACTGAGAAGAGCACTCGCGGCGCTGCTGGTCATCACAGCGCTCGCCGGTCCCTACGCGGTGATCCGCGGCGCCTACTGGTGGCACGACAGAACGGTCGAGGAAAGGATCAACCGCTACTCGGACATCATCTGGCGATACGCCGAGAAGAACGCCCTTGCCACCGAACTGGTGCGGGCGGTGATCCGCGCCGAGAGCGGCGGCAGGCCGCGCGTCGTTTCTCCCAGCGGCGCCGTGGGGCTGATGCAGATAACGCCTGCAGCGGAGAGCGACGCACTCGATCGCCTGAACATCCCCAAGGGCGACCTCTTCGACCCCGACTACAACATCCGGGTCGGCGCCACGTACCTGGGCATCCTCACCCGCCGATTCAATAACGACCTGTTCCTCACTCTCGGCGCGTACCACATGGGCTCGGGGCGGGTCCAGAAGATTGTACGTGACAACCCCGGCCTCACGAGCAGAGAGCTCATTGACCAGTTCGCGCCGCCCGCCACCGTTCGGTATTGCCACAGCATCCTTGGGGGCCTGCCCGCGCGGCAAGGGCCCGCCACGCAATAGCTCCCAGTCCTTCCGTGCCCCAGGCCCGACGCCCCAACGGGTTGCAGCGAGGCGCGGCGTCCCCCTGCGCGTGTTCTGCCCCCAGTATGCTTTTTGTTGACATTAGATCAGCGAATGGAGTAAGCTGCCGACGTGGCAGGAACTGCCGGGAGTCTGCCACGGGATTGCCTGAGTGCAGCGCGCGGGGTCAAAGTGTCCTGGGAGGCGGCCACTGAATCTGGCATCATCAGAACAACCGAGATAGAGTATCCAGCCCACGGAACGGCGTGCGTTCCTCCGGCGAGAATGGAACTTGGCACAAGGGAGGGGAAGAAGATGGGTGCTGATGCCGGAAAGTCAAATATGAATTACCTGGAGTCCACAAAGGCAGTTGGGAGACGGACCAGGAACCTGTTCGTCCTGTCACTGGGGCTGTCTGTGTTTGTGCTTGCGGTCCTTGTGCTTCTGCTGCTGCTCAGAGGGCGCCTATCCGAAGTTGTGAGGGTGTCTTTGCCTGCGATCCTGCTGTGGTCCCTGGTCGTCGCCGGGTACGCGTTCCACTCTCAGTGGCATCTGGCAATCAGCAGGGGACAGATTCTTGGGGATAACAAAGTCACTGACTCCAAGACGGGTGTAAAATCCCTGAGCTACACAAGCATGGTGCTTCAGAAGGAATACGAGCGGATGATTCAGACCGGCCAGCCAGCGGCCGTGCTCTACGTGGACCTGGAGCACCTCGACCTGGTGAACCAGGGCTTTGGGCACGCCATAGGCGACGTCGTGCTGGCGAACGTGGCCAAGATCGTGGAAGACAACGTTCCGGAAGAAGGCGTCGTGGGCCACGTGGGGGGAGACGAGTTCGTCGTCGTGCTGCCTGCGACAAATCTGGACGAGGCGAAGTTAGTCGCGGCGGCCATCGAGAAAGGCATCAGGGATTACAGGATGGACTTCAGCAAGAAGGGCACCGTGGACTTCCTGAACTGCCGAATGGGGATCATCGCCTGTCCCAAGGAAGGGGCAATAGCCGACGAGATCATCGGCATCGCCCAGCAGGCAGCCGCTCAGGCCAGAGCCGGAGCCAGTCCCGCGGCGGCCATCAGGGCGAGGGTAAGAAGAGAGGCTTGAAGGCGCGGGGATGGGCGTGTGCGCTGTCCTCTCATATCGCGGGCACCAATAGCAGCCCGGCCGGCTGTCACCCGGATTATCTGAGTGGACAGGTCACTCCGAGACCCCAGCGGTGGCGCGATCCGTATCTCCGCTTGACAGACCACTCCCGATTCAGTAGCCTTCCGAGCCAACCGGCCGCGTGCGGCGCCCAAGCCATCGGGCCTGAACCCTCAGCCAGACCCTCGAAAGGGCGAAAGAATGGATGGATACACCGTCAAGGAAATACCTCTGAAGTATGAGGACGCGGTTGCGATAACCGCCGTCAAGGTGTGCGGGGACAAGGTCTACTTCGGACTCACGGGCGGCGACGCCATCCTGATTGAACTGGACCCGGCGAGCGATTCGATCAGGGATACGGGATTCAGGTTCCCTTCGAAGGGAAACAAGATACTTAACAAGATCCACAACTCGCTGGCCAAGGGGCCGGATGACCTCTTCTATATCGGCCACGGCTCCAACATAAACATGGACAAGTGGGAGTTCCCCCCCGTGTTCGACGGCGGACACCTGTACTCCTACGATCCACGGAGCGGGGCCACCGAAGACCTCGGCCTGGCGGCCGCCCGCAGCACAGTGCACGCGCTCGAGATCGGCGACGGCTTCCTGTTCGGCTACACGATCCCCGACAACCACCTGTTTGCGCACGACCTGCAACTCGGAGAACTCACGGACCTGGGCAACATCAGCGGCAGCTATTCGAATCACAACTTCGCCTGCGCCGGCAAGAAGGCATTCGGCGCCTACGCACGCGCCCAGCAGAGCTCGCAGGACAAACTGCTCGTCGAAGGCACCTACCTGTTCGTTTATGATCACGAAGAGAGAACCTACGAACCGACGGAACAGATAATCGCCCCCGCGAAGCTGGTCATGGACTCCTGGGTGCCCGCGAGCGATAGGATCTATGGCGGCAGAGGTGACGGGGTGCTCATCGAGCTGGACCCGGAAACGCGCGAAGTGCGAGAGATCGGAATAGCCAGGCCGAACGGCGGGACGAGGATCACCGGGCTGGCGGAGCATGACGGCAAGATATTCGGGACGGCGGGGTTCCCCGTGATGGGGCTGTTCTCCTACGAGCCGGCCTCCGGGGAGTTCAGGGACTACGGCAAGGTCACGGAGGAGTACCCCAGGATATGCTATTTCCACGGCATAGACATCCTGCCGGACGGCAGGGTCTACGTCGGGGAGACGGACAGCAACCGGCCGAACGCATACGTGCTGGAACCGGTATAGCTGCCAGCCCGAGCCCTCTTGGCCGTGACAGAAGAAGGCAAGATGCCGCGATTCGTGATTCAGAAGCACTTTGCCTCCCGGCTCCACTGGGACCTTCGGCTGGAGATGGACGGCGTCCTGAAGAGCTGGGCGGTGCCGAAGGAACCCTCAGCCGACACGAAGGTCAAGCGGCTTGCCATCCAGGTGGAGGACCACGACCTGGACTACGCCGACTTCGAGGGCGAGATCGCAGAGGGACAGTACGGCGCTGGCAAGGTGGAGATATGGGACTCGGGCGACTACGAGATGCTGGAACGCAGCGAAGGCATCCTCCGCTTCGACCTGGAGGGCCGGCGGCTGAGCGGGCCCTGGAAGCTCGTCCACACCGGCTATCCCCCAGGCAACCAGTGGCTCCTCATCGCTTCCAGCGGCGCCCAGAACCTGGGGCCTGCGTAACGCCCCCCTGTTACCGCGGATAAGGTGAACAAGAAACGCCCCCGCGGTATACTGTATGTCAGGGCGGGTATATACTGCCGGGTGGGAACAATACTTCCGTTGACGTGCAATGGAGCGGGCGGGCGGAGATGATCATCCATGCTCCGGCCGCCCGGCCATCGAAAGGAGCGCACCAGATGGTTGAGACAGCTTCCACAATGCTGCCGCTGGGCAGGAAGGCTCCGGCCTTCAGCTTGCCTGATACCGAAGGAAACATGGTCTCGCTGGCGGACTTCGCGGACGCCCCGGCGCTGCTGGTGGTCTTCATGTGCAACCACTGCCCCTACGTCAAGCACGTGCGCGCGTTCCTGGCCGACCTCGTTCGCGAATACCAGCGTAAAGACGTGGCAGCCGTCGCCATCAACTCCAACGACATCGAGGCCTACCCCGACGACAGCCCGGAAAAGATGGCAGAAGAGGCGGCGGCTTACGGCTACACGTTCCCCTACCTGTTCGACGAGAGCCAGGAAGTAGCGAAGGCTTACAGGGCTGCGTGCACGCCGGACTTCTACGTGTTCGACGGGCGGCACAGGCTCGTCTACCGGGGCCAGATGGACGACAGCCGGCCGGGCAATCAGAAGACCATGACGGGGGCTGACCTGCGCGCTGCGCTCGACGCCGTCCTGGAGGGGCGGCCCGCATCGCCCGACCAGAGGCCGAGCTTGGGCTGCAACATCAAGTGGAAGCCGGGCAACGAGCCGGACTATTTCAAGTGATGTTTCGATGCAAGGAAGGTCCCTTCTCCGACGGGTTCGAAGTCGCCCCCGTTCTGTTGCTCCCACCTCCGTTTCACTTGACGGTCTCTCTCCGCCGCCGTACTCTCTGTTGCGAGCGTGCCGCGCAGATATGGAGCAACCACATGCCGCAACGACCGGGCTTCGACAACGAGAAATACCTGAGGGAGCAGACCGCTGCCATCCTCAAAAGGGTCAAGAGGTTCAACAACAAACTATATCTTGAGTTCGGCGGTAAGCTGCTGTTCGACTACCATGCGGCGAGGGTCCTGCCGGGGTTCGACCCCAACGTGAAGATGAGGCTCCTTCAGCAGTTGAGTGACAGGGCGGACATCATACTGTGCATCTACGCCGGGGACATAGAGAGGAGAAAGCTTCGCGCCGACTTCGGGATCACCTACGACGTCGACGCGCTCAAGCTGATTGACGATCTGCGGGAATGGGGCGTCGGCGTGGCCGGCGTCGTCATAACGCGTTTCGACGATCAGCCCTCTGCCAACGTGTTCAAGAACAAGCTGGAGCGCCGTGGCATGAGGGTATACACCCACGAAGCGACGAGGGGCTATCCCACTGACGTGGACCTGATCGTGAGCGACGAGGGCTATGGGGCAAACGAGTGCATCGAGACCTCCCACCCGCTCGTCATAGTCACCGGCCCTGGCCCGGGCAGCGGGAAGCTGGCCACTTGCCTGTCTCAGCTCTATCACGACCACAAGTCGGGCCGGCAATCCGGATACGCCAAGTTCGAGACCTTCCCCATCTGGAACCTCCCCTTCCAGCACCCCGTGAACGTGGCTTACGAAGCCGCAACGGCCGACATACGCGATTTCAACGTGATAGATTCGTTCCATCTGGCGGCCTACAACAAGACGGCGGTCAACTACAACCGCGACGTTGAGGCGTTCCCCGTCCTCAAGAGGATCCTGGAGAGGGTAACAAGCGGGCAGTCGGTATATCAGTCGCCAACGGACATGGGCGTGAATTGCGCCGGCTTTGCCATCTACGATGACGAGGCCGTGCAGGAGGCCGCCAGGCAGGAGGTCATCCGGAGGTACTTCCGATACGCCTGCGAATACGCGATGGGCTTCGCTGACAGGGAGACGGTGGGACGCGTGGAGCTCCTCATGGAATCGCTCGACGTGGATCCGCTTCGCCGACGCGTCGTGGAGCCGGCGCGGCGGGCCGCCGAGGAGGCGGAGCAGAAAGGCAAAGGGCACGACGGGTTCTATTGCGGAGCCGCCATCGAACTGAAAGACGGCACAATCGTAACGGGGAAGAACTCGTCGCTCATGCACGCGACGTCAAGCCTGATCCTGAATGCGATCAAGCGCCTGGCGGGCATCCCCGACAACATACACCTTCTCTCCCCGAGCATCATCGAATCCGTAGCGCAGCTTAAGAGCAACATCCTGGATTCAAAGACGGTGAGCCTGGACTTGGACGAGGCGCTCATCGCCCTGAGCATCAGCGCGGCCACCAATCCCACCGCCCAACTCTGCCTGGAGAAGCTCAAAGATCTCAGGGGCTGCGAACTGC
>Ga0315291_10000584_pt1 | contig 48539 bp, 40 predicted proteins | sample YL17G12_20_MG_FD_203070 | JGI IMG/M metagenome (GOLD analysis project Ga0315291, IMG submission 203070) | Sediment microbial communities from Yellowstone Lake, YNP, Wyoming, USA - YL17G12_20 | ecosystem: Environmental > Aquatic > Freshwater > Lake > Sediment | place: USA: Wyoming | collected...
GGCACGTCGGGAGGGGAATCCTGGACGACGGTATAGAAGGCGGCGTTGCGCGACCAGGGCCGCAGGACCCGGTGGTCGAACTCGAGGCCGTTCATCTCGGCGCGGATGATCTCATAATCCGCCCGTTTGGACAGCGTCCAGCCGGAAGGATCGATAGCCGCCAGCCGGCCGCGCCATTTTCCTAAGCCTGCGAATTGTTCCTTCATCGCAATCGCGGAATAATCGGGCACGCCGTCCGCCATCTTCGGCTTCACGAATTCGCGCCACTCTTTGAAGAGGGCAACCAGGTCGTCATAATTCGTGTTTTTGGCCGACGTGACGTCGGGCCCGCTCCCGGATGAAGGCTCACTCGGAGCCTTGGGAGAACAAGAGACGAGAACAACCAAGGCCAGGAAAGCGGCCGGCAAAAGAAATCCCGTTTGTCTTTGCATGAATATTTCTCCTCTATCCAGGGGAATACCACGAAAAACAGAGTGCCGAGGGTCGGGCTCGAACCGACATGGAGCTTGCGCCCCGAGGGATTTTAAGTCCCTTGCGTCTGCCAATTCCGCCACCCCGGCCTGGTCTATGATCAATACCTTGCTCTTCGCTGCTGGGCGCGTGGCATAAAACAAAATACCTAGTCTTATTAATTTATTTAACATTTTCGGACATTTGCGTCAATAATTGACTTCTTTTAATTCGTTAGTTTAAAAATAATAAAAAGTTCTGTCAGCTTGTTATTTAGTATGGGCCAAATAATAAGACTCATCCAGAAAATCTGTTCATTAATGCTAATGGTAATTCTTACTTTAGGTTGTAAAGATGAAAATGCTCCGACTTTGCCAAATCCTCCGATTAACGGAATGGGTTGGAGCATAAGAAATAGGCTTGGACAGGGATGTCTATGTGACCGCTTGGGTAACAGACAGTACGAATCCCATTAATGATAATATCGGATTTTGGGGAGCTGCTGATGAACTCATCAGCTCCTGGCAGTATACCGTGAAGGTAATGCGTCGAGCCCAAGATTTTTTGATAAGAAAGAAGCTTAAATCCTGGGTTTCATAAAAATTAAGGAGGAGAGGTCAAATGAATATAAGTCAGCTACCAATTCCCATTATGCTTATTCTGATCGGAGGGGCGCTTTTGCTTATAGCGATTATAGGAAAAATCCCAATTCCTTATTCGAGAATAACAATTAAACCTTAATCCTGCGTGAATCATGCATATATGATTTCATCTTATTCATTTAACTCTTCTGTTTTCAAGGACATTTGTTATAATTAATCATGTTTTATGGCTTGTCTAGAAACCTAACTTTTGGTGAGGTTTCTGGAACTCATGAAATAAGGGACTTTTTGAGAAAGCGATATCGGGATTTATCAAAAAGCGGGACCCGATGCTAGCGATTCCGGAGTGGGTGGCTAAGCAGATGATGCAGATCGAAGCAGGAGCCAAGGTTGGGGCAGAAAAGGGAAAGCACAGCAAGAAGCGAAACACGCACTTAGCCGGAGCCAGGGCCCGGCTGATGGACACACGGTTAGGCACGTTATACCTGATTTATTATATTATTGATATCCGCAAAATTAATGGAAAGCATTTTTCCCGCAAACCGGATCCCCAATATTTATAAGTTACTCAATAATATAGGTAGTGATAGTAGTTCCATTTTTAGAATTATCTTTCCAGCGCTTTTTCTGCGGCTTTAAGAGTCAACGCTATCTTCTGGTTATTTGGATCAATCTCAAGGGCTTTTCTAAGTTCTATGATGGCCTCTGTGTACTTCTGATTACGGAAGAGGAAATCTCCATATGCTATATAGAAAGACCCATCCCTCACCGGCTGCGTTGGTTCCAATTCAGCAGCTTTTTCGAAGAACTGATTCGCTTTCGCAAAATCTTTCAAGCCATCGTAAGCTAAAGCCAGGTCATACCATCCGAAAAAATAGTCCGGGCTCTCTCTGACGACCTGTTCCAGGAGCTCAGCAGCTTTCTCAGACTGGCCACTTATCCTGAGATTATGTCCCTCCATGTAGTTTTCGTACTGGCTCAGCATGATTTTCTCTTTTGCCAGATTCAAAAAATTATCTTTGGCAGAAAATCTCTGTACAAAATATTCCTCGGGCAGCACTTGAGACTTTTCAACAGCCTGGTTGAACTCGTATGGGACATAAGTCTTCTGCCGGATAGAGAAAAACTTAATATTCACCACTGCCCCTTTCCTGTCCATCACAAAAAGCGTGTAAAACCTGAAGAGTTTGTTCTCGGGGTAGTAGCGAAAATAAGTATCCTTCACGCTTCCTGATTTTGCAAGATATTGAGCGAGTTCTCCTGTTTCAAAAAAACTTGTTGGCTTACCCCTTTCTTTGATGTCAAATTGAGATTTGAGATATTCGGTTGCCGAGGAAACAGCATCATTCAGGGAATACTCCTCGGCTTTCTGGAGCGAGTTGCTCTCGCCGACTCCCACAAAATAGAGGTTGAATTTATCTTCTGGCGGCTTGGTGAGCCAAGATGGCTCCTTTATCTCCGGTGTCTGGGCATAAGCATTTATCACAAGATTAAAGGGAATGGATGCAATCTGAATTTTTTCTTCTGATTTTAAAATTGCATCCAGCTCATGGATTTTTACCTGTACTCTGTCAAACCATTTGTTGCGTGCATCGTCGCTATCAGGAGGACGATATCCCCGTATGATGTCTATCAGAATCTCATCGGCTTTAGAACGAGCCCTGTGTGCTACACTCGAATATGCGCGATGATCCTTATCAAAAGCTGTGTTGTTGATGATAGTGATGGCAGTGACGGCAAAGCCAAGGATGACAACCACAGCCTTTGAGCCCTTCATCTTCAAATTATGGAGCGCTGCGGTGCTTGCGCCGAAAACCGCCACGAGGATAGTCAGTGTGAGCAGGACAAAAGCTGAACTCTCCAGCTTCTTAATCTCATCTTTGCGCTCTTGAACCATTTGTTTTAATACTTCCTGTTCATCATTCGGCTTTTGGCCCCAATGAGTAAGAGTGCTTACCAATAAGAGCCATGCCAGGAGCATGAAGGCAATAACCAAAACTCTTTTTTTCATGAATAACCCCCTAAAAGAATTTTTTTATTAGATTCTTCTATTTTTATTATATCACAAAACCAGAAACTTCCTATTCTCGCCGTGGAAAAGGCTTCTCGGGCGAAAATAGAAAAGGGACTATCATAGAAGGAATCGTTCAAGAGGAAATATGAGTCCTTCCTTTATATGGGGGGAGTTCATCAGAACATGAATGCTAAAAGAGAGGGCAAATATCGGGAAATGAAACATCTCAGGGCTGCAGAATTAGATAAATTTCACTTTTTCCATTCTTCATATAACTTAGCAATATGCCGTTTTGCAGCATCGAATCGTAATTCAAACTGAGACTGGAATGCATTCCGATCTTGATAAAGCCTGTGTTTTTCGGGCAAGGGCTCATCTTCTTTTAGCCGGGCATCAACGGCAATCTCATCGTGGTGAGGAAGACTTCCTCGCTCCGGAAAATCCGATGCCTTTCGCATTTCATAAGGGATATGTACAAAGTTCTTTTCAAGAAAGCTTTGAAAGGGATCGTGTGTCTGAGCAAATCGTCCAGAAATAATTCGTTGTTCATCACAATAAGCAACTGCCTTCTTGCGAGCGTTGTTCTTATAAAAATGCGTATTAACTGTAAATCGATTTTCATCAAAGAGATTAAAAGGCTCGACTCCATAATCCGGCTGCATTTGTGCAAGCACAGCTTCATCATAGAGTGCTATTCGTTCAGTCTTATCTATCTTGGGTGCGAACTCAGCATATGATGTGTGGGCATAGAAATCTGCTACAGAATGTACAACGCCTGCTAAATTATTTAAGGTTTTTGGCACAGCTTTTAATCGTCTTAAGATGAGATCCCACCCTTCTTTGATATATCCATTATCGAAATGCTCACGTGGGTCGTATGACATCAACGTGTCGAGGGCGAGGCTGTATGCTTTTAAATATATACGGTCAGCATAGCTCATATCTGAAAGCATGAAATCAATAATATTATTGTGTGCCCCTGCTGCAAATTCCGGATTGAACTCCGGCCAGAATATGCGCTCCTGAACGTAATCCGTAAACGTTGTTGAAATAGTATTGCTTAGCATGCGCCACAAATGAGTGTCATTAAACACAAAATATGGGATGTAGTCGTATTCGGTCCAGATTGTAGCTGGTTTGCTTCTTATTAAATCCCGTGTTCTATCTCCTGCTTCTTTTGAAAGTAGCAATGGTTCAAGACACATCCATCGCCCGTCTTCGGTACGATACATAACCCAGACATGATCTTTCGATTTCTTTTTAGTCTTATTATACAGTTTGCCAAGCGCTACCCGAACCACATATCCGCTAATGCCTGATGCAAGCAAGAGCGCCGCCATTAAGAAAGCCCGATCTTCGCAATCTCCTCCCCTGCGCTCGATGGTCTCATCAGGGAAGAGCCATGAATCGAACTTTCTTCTTCCCGGTATATAGGTGATCGATTCAGTCATATACGAGGTGATCACTTGCACGCGATAATCGAAAGAACCTTCGCTGTGTGAGCGGAAAAATGCCTGTCTATCAAAGGGCAATGCGCTGACGACCTTTCCTATCTCTCGTCCAATAACAGCGTTATCCTTTGTTAGAAGAAATTCCCGGATATCGATGTCATATCGTTTTTTCTCATTTGGTATAAGTCTTGATGCCAAAATAATCGGATCGTGAACAATCTCATCCCCTTCCCAATTCCATCTTCCAGTTGTGCGAACATGAGAAAGTGTAAAACACATTATTCCTCTCCTTTTTGGCTAGATATATTTTTGAAATACAAATGCTATTCAACAAAACCATTGATATGGCCTTATGACGGAACGACTAAATGGCCCCTCCCCAGCTTATCCAGCAAGCGATGGAAATTGGTGAGGATTAGGAATGTGTCTGATTGAGAATAATATTCGGGCAACCATTTGGACGTGATATTAAAGTATCGATTCAGCAGGTTTGCCTTGCTGAAGCGGAGGAATGAACGCAGAAAGAATTCCCGCCGACCTTTGGCCGGATTTGGGAAATCGCTACCATATATGAGTTGGGATGCCGGAATTGTTTTAAATATCCGATCCAGAATTTTGCGCTTGCGGAATGGCGAAAACAATGCAGAAATATCCGCGTAAAGTCGCCAACTTGGCTTCACTGTCCGCAGCTTTTCAAACAGCTTCAGAGCTTCATTCACAAAATTGTCCTCTAGCAAATCAAAATAGGAACAGCCGCAATGGGCCAAGATGACAGTCACGCCCAGATCCAAAGCTTTTTCGATGTAGGCTGGATTGTTGTACTTATTAAACCTTTTATCCGAAGAGGGAATGGACGCTTCGACTCCCGTATGCAGCAAGAGGGGCAACTGGATTTCCGCTAATTTGATGTAAAAATTTTCGAGCTTCGTCTGGACCTGCGGATTATCAAAATCAATCAAATGGGCGGACGGCATCCATTTGCATAGAACTGCTTTATCTTCATAATTATCCAACTCGCCCAGCGCATTTTCTCTAAACGGATGCACCGAAATTCCTGGCAACAATTTGGGAGTGGCTTGGCAGAGGCCAAAAACAAACTTATTGCTGACAAAGAGGTTGGATTTGATTTGTCCTGCACCAGTTTGCTTGGGGCCGCAATAAGTTCCATCCGCGTCATAAACATTGTCAAACGCCAATACAACTGCATAATCAATAGAATTCGCCGCGTTGATCTGTTTGCACAAGGCATCGATCATCAACTGATCGCCCACTTTTTTGCAGCCCCACCCTTTGAGGATTTTTAGAGCTTGAAAACCAATTCCTTCTTCGAACAATTTGGACCAATAAAGATCATCCGGATACACATCGCCGCGGCCGGCGATATGCACATGATTGTCGATTGTTTTATAGAGATTGCCCATATTCCCTCATACGTTGACTCCTTATCTGATATTCAAGGCCTTCTGACCGTGATCCTAGAAGTAAAGGAATCCCTGTTTATCCAAATGCTGACTGGGCGCTTCAGATGGCTGCTTTCCTTAAGAGTTGCCCCTTGCTTCAATTCCGCATCCAGCCTCAGAGTTATACATCTTTTTTGTTTCGCGGCTATTTCTCCTCTTGCCGCTTTAGACGCTCCTGTTCTTCGTTCTGCATGAGGCGGGTTCGGAGATTAGTCAGGTTTTTCAACACATTGAACCAAAACGGGGCGCCCAAACTCAGCAGGACAATGGTGATCAGGATCCCGAGGATCTTGCTGAATTCCCAGAAGCCCTTGCTGAAAACATCCCCCTTCCCAAGAATCTGCAGACTCATCTGGCTCAATGTCGCGTTCATCGTCGCTAGTTCATTTCCCAAGCTCCCGAGCTTCATTTTAGAGACATCGGCCAGGGCGGCGTCATATTTATTCTGGAGCTCCTCGTAAGTCACGCCGGCAGGGAGCTTGTTTTGAAGCCATTGTTCAGCACTTTCCTTAGAGAGGATGGATTGAGTCGGCGCATCGAATTTCGGCACTTCTTTCTTAAGGGCTTGAAAAGCCAGGTCATAGGACGTGGGCCCTCCCAGGACGGAATCTCCTATTTTTTGAATCTCCGCGATGTCGGTCACCAAACGTGTGCGGAGTTCCGGATTGGAGGAGACTTGTTTGAGAAGTTGAATTGAATCCAGCCGAAAGACGAGGGTAACGAGAACGGCCGCACCGACTGCAATGATTTTCGAATGACGGGTGAAGCGCTGACTCAATCGGTCGACAACATTATCAAACCAGGCTTCCAACTCCATTATCTTGAGGCGGGCCGTTTTGAATTGCTCGAAGATGAATACATTCACTTTCTTCAATTCATTTTCCGCGGCCTGCCGCCAGTTTTCCGGAAGCGCCTCCAGCCGTTTTGTCAGTTCGCCCGGGTTAATGGCGGTTAACGCGCGCAATCCCGCAGCCGTGGTCTGGTTGAACTCCTTGATATCCTCCGACTCGGGGAGCTTGATGAGCAAACGTGAAAACTCCTCTCTTCGTATCACCGCCGGAAGCCTTTGGAATCGGCTCCAAAATCCCTTGTTCTTTTTCTCCAGGGAGATCATGGGATTGCCAAGAATCTTCCTGACGATGGCATCAGCATCATCCTTAAGGGACGGCTCAATTTGTGAGACCAGTCGTTTCAAGCCCCAGATGAGGTTTTTTCCTCTCAAGTTCAGCAGCGCAATCACAGTCTGGGTCAGTACCGTCACGATCAGGCTGGCCAGCAAAATAACCCCGACGAAAGCAATCAAAGACTCCAATTGATACAACATATGTACGACTCCTTTGGAAAATTACCATAAAGGATGTGGATTCTCAAAAGCGGTAATTTTCCGATAGAATCTCCCTCTCCCGACAGATACATCATAAACAACATCGAAAAACGGTGTCAATGGCCAAGTTGTACGAGTATCATAAGTATCATCTCCTGAGTCGCCCATTTGCATCCAACGATACAAACAATGCCTCGAATAAGTGAATTACTTGCCTTCCTGTTTTTTTCTTCTCCCGCTCCCAAAGCTTTTGCCGCCTCCTCGAAGGACTCTCTTTCTTTGAGTTTCCCTTTGGGGAGGGACCAATCATCGTACTTTGAGCGGTGGATGATCAGCACCTCAGGACCGCTGGACGTATCTCTGTGGATCAAGCCGCCAGCTGAGAAAACAACGTGCGAAATAGCCCTATCAGCGTTATCTTTCTGAAGCCTGTTCATTTTAGGGCCAAGAAATTTTTTCTCTCTGGGCAAAGTTTTAATGGGGACTAGGATTTCCCTTTTCCCGTGCGAAAATCCGTCATTTGGGATTAGAACTCACATTTTTCATTTGATAATGCCTGCGACCTCTTTTGCTACCTTGATAACCTCTTCTCCGAGGTCGATAATGCGTTTCTTCAGGTCGGCTAGCCTCTCATTTCGCTGAGTGGCCTCATTTACAGCCCCAATCAATTTGTTGAAGGACGCATCATCTGATATCTGAGGGCGAACGGATTCTAAATCAACATTTGTGATGCGCAACAATTCCACTTCTCTATCCTTCAACGTTTCATCCACCTTCTTTCTGGTCTCTTTTGCTTTTTTTCTCATGCCATGGGTTTCATCCTTCTTGCTTGCCATAGGCATACTCCTTTCATGAATTATTTATTTTTTGTTTTCTGTCTTTTTCTGGAGCTTCTTTTTTACTTCCTGTAAAAGACCGTCGGCTTTCCTTACGGTCTCAAGCTCCTTTTTTGCCGTATCTGATGCCGTTACCAGCACGTTATTGATCTTATCGCGAAGATCTTTTAAGTGTAGCGCGGCAAGCGCGTCGTCTTGGACTTCTTGAACCTTTCGTAGGCTGTTGAGGTGAGCCGTGATGGCCGAATTACCTCTGTAGAGACGATTGAACGCATCATTCACCCATGACAAGAGTAGGTCTTCCTGCGCATTCAGCGGGTTCATGAGGTCCGCCTTTTTTGCTTCGATTTCTTCAACTGCCGCTAAAGACCATGATCTGATCGTGAATAAAAGGCCTTCTTCTTCTTTCCCAGCAATTGGCTCAACGAAGTCTCCCGCCTTTTCAGACCAGACAACCTCCCCCTTTGCAACATCAAGGAGGCGGCCATCTTCAGTCCATGCTCTTATATACATGGGCGTCCATTCATCGTTCAGATATTGCATTCGTTCTTCCCTTAACATCTCAAAGTGATCATGGACGAGCTTCACGTAAGACTTGTGGAGCGCCGAGAGATCCTCGCCCATTCGATAGGAGAGTTCGACAACTTCCTTTGGCACGGTCGAACACCCCGTCAGCGCAAATCCTAGACCGATGAGTCCAAAGAGGATACCCAACAATCGATATATCTGCTTCATAGCAGCACCCCCTTTCGTTTTTGTTAATATCTCATTGGCTTCAGCGTCCCGGACTTTAATAATCGCACCTGCATCATCAAACCAGTCGAACAAACTTAAAGAGAATCATCACGGGTTCTTGACCTCGGGATTCTGCCGATATTGCCTCTTCCATTCCTCAAAGTTCCATTTCGCCAGGAATTCAACGGCGGCGGCCTGACCATTGCGGAAAAGCGCCTCGCTGTCCTCCCCGCTGATCTCAAAATCGGTCGCTTTGACGTCCTTTTCATTCCCTCCCACGTTTACCACGGTCGGAATCATGATGGTGCGGTCGAAATCGCCCCGGGACTTAGAAATGTGATACTTGTCGTGCGCTTCAAGCATGCTGCTGACAATAGCTTTAATAAAAGTTAAAGGGTTTTTTATTGGATTCCAGTCAGGCCTCTTCAAAATTCTCTTGTCCGGCTCTATCAATTTAAATCCAAAGGTTGGCCAAGGAGGATTGCTCGTGCCGTCATCCAACAACCAGATCGGGTAATTGCTCAAAACTCCACCATCCACGATAAAATGTGTCCTCCCGCTGCTATCTTGAAGTTTAATTGGTTCAAAGAAAAAGGGAATGCTCATGCTCATCCTGACCGCCCTGGATATGCTGAATTGGTCTGGATCATATCCGAAATCTTTAAGGTCCCCTGGAAGCACAAGAAGTCTTCTATCTGTTATGTCAGTTGCGATTACCTGAACTTTATATTTATATTTCTCTTCAGGATAATTAGTCTTTATGTCTCCAAATTTTGTTTTGCCTTTATTTTCCAATAAATCTTCAAACCATTTCTCAAAATATCTGCCTTCATAAATGCCATATTCAAAGCAGATGCTGAAAGCTTTTCCAGGAAAGCCAAATTTATCGAGTAGGCCTTTATCCTTAAATTTACTGTAATCAAGTTGTTCTAGCTCTCTTTTTATTTCTTCTGCATTGTACCCGACTGCAAGAAGCGAAGCGACAATGGCACCTGCAGAGGTACCAGCCAGATTTTCAAATACATATCCCGCTTTTTCTATTTCATAGACTGCCCCAACTAATCCGATTCCTTTGACTCCACCGCCTTCGAAAACCGCATCGGTTTTTAAAAGCATATTTCTCCTCCTTAAAAATGATTCGCCAATTGAATGACTTTTTTCTAACGATGCTTAAACAGGTGCCTTTTTGTACCTATTCAATTTTTTTAAGTTCACATTACCCGCTTTTTTATTCTTGCATCTCGAATGTATTTTCTGCTAATTTCAAGTTTGCGCGAAAGATCTTTTCTCTTCGCCTCAGATAGTGTTGGTTCCTGCGTTATGACTTTATCATTTTTCCCAATTTCAGTTTTTACAGTCGTAAGAACTTTTCTTTTAAAGCAGTTTTTGCCACGAAGTTTTTATCAGGAATCCAGGGTTTTATAATCGCAGCCTTAGAGACCTCTTCAGGGGTTTGTGAATTGAAATAGGGTGTGAAAGAAGTGCCCCCAACTATAGTCAGATAGATGGAGAAGCCGTTAAATACTGCGACTACATATTTCTCAAATCTTCTTTCAGGCGAAACGAGGACAGCCGCAAGGGCGACGATAATAGCGACAATAAGTCCGATAGGTCCCTGTGAAAGCTTGAACACTCCACAGAGAACGCTCGTGACGATCCAGGCAATAACTGCACATCCGCTAAGTGTGCCAAAACTCGCAAATGTAAAAAATTGATCTGGGATCTTGAATCCCCCTTGACCAGTCTAGTGTTTGTTTCCTATTTTTGAACCTCCTTAAATTTAGTATCCGAGCTCGGCCTCTATACCAGGCCGGCGTTACTTGATCATAATGATGTTCTTCGGCCTGGACTTTTTGTGTTTTTGAGATGTCCTTTTCTTGAGGAGGAAGATGCTTGTGAAGGCCAAAGGTCTCCGCAGAATTGATATATCACGCATCCCTCGAGCTACTAATGATTCGCAGAGGATTCTTCCCCCTGCCCTTTCATACTTGGTCTCTGGTCACTTGGGATAGCTTTTTTTACGAATCCTTCGATGAAATCAGTTCCTGCATATCCTATGCCGATCAGGGTGATAATGAATTCTTTTGTTACTGTTTTGCCGAAATAATTGATGACTCCCAGTATTCCTGCGATGGCACCTACAATGAATGCTATTAACAGGCTGACGAAAAGCCTTTTGGCATCGAACATTTCTTTCATCGATACTTTTAGTTGAAGCGCCTCATCATATTGTTTCTTCAAGCCAACGATCACTCTTATCCCTTGCCCAACAGCCCCAAGAATGCCCCCTAAAATCAAATAAGACAATGCCTGATTAATTTCCATGTTACCTCCTTTTAAGAAAGAAAATACTCCCTTTCTCGAAAATTTTTCTCAGGCTCCATTGCTTTAATATCCAAGTGCGGCCCGCGTCGCAGGTCCGACCTTACCATCAATCCTTAGTCCGTGGGCTTTTTGAAAACGTCTGACAGCCCGGTCGGTTTTCTTCCCAAAAATTCCATCAATATCTTCCTCCGGGAAATTGAGGGCCTTCTGCAATTTTTTAACATAATTGCTTCTCATCATGGGTCGTGCGAAGAAAAGGACCCTCTCAACAGGATCAGTCGCCGAGGCCATAACCGGAGGCTTATAATTGATATCAAAGATCTCTTCGTTAATAACGACATTCCTTATTGTCAGGGGCAAAGGCAGGTCCCATTTATCAATGTCGATCATTTCCTTAAAGGAATCCATCCGATAGACCGTTCTGTGAAGAAGGACGTTGCTGTGGTTGGCAAGCCAGTCTCTTCTCGTGGAGATATAATCCTTTATCCATTCTTCTTCGCCGATATCTCGGGCCCTTCCATATCGCTGAACAATCCGGTCCCTTATCAGATCGAATGATCCATGTATCTTGCTGTCGTATATGACTGTCATACCGAGAGGCTTATTTATCTCGAGAAAGGAGGCCGCTTTTAATGCTGGCTCCCAATAAATTCTATCAAAAAATTCGTCTTGAATCTTTTTCATAACCGGGTCGTTGCCTGCCTGCCTGAGCAGAGCTTTCACTTTTTCATTGTCATCAAGCCTGGAATCTCTTCGGTCAAAAGCGGCCAGGTAAGGCTTTAACGAAGTTGAGAATTGGCTTCTGGAATCACAATAAGCGTGGAGCAGAAGAGCCAGATTACCACTCGCAAGGGTCGTTTGGCTTCGTCCATAAGTCAAATGCCCGCTGTCCCCATCAATAACCGAGACGCGGCCATAATCCCCCAGCGGCTTCCCGGTCTCGAAGATATTGACGATGGCTTGAGAAATCTTTTTTTGTAGAGGAGTTAATATTGTTATGTTCCCCCTTTTCTTATCAATTCTCAACCACTTATCATATATGAGTTTTCATAATAAATTAATACGACTTCGCTTTGCCCAAGCACAATGTAGTGATAATGCCCATTAGATAATTTCATAACTTTATACTACTGCCTCTAAAAACAGTGAACTTTAGGTTTTATCGACATCGGTATAGAATGTGTCCAAGAGACCTTATCCAATTATATCGACTATATCGACGACGTTTGCTGCTTTTTCAGAGGGCGTCGATGAAATATTGTATAATAATATTTTCTTATTGACTGCGTGGTTGCCCACGTAAATGGCAGAATTCGAGATTACCACTCCTGCGATTGAATTTTCATCAACAAAGGAATTTGATGTGAAAAGGGTATCTTTTCCTGCAATAACGTTTTGTCCTAGCTCGATGACGTTGTTTGCCACAAGAAGTTTGCGATACAATCGCATTCCTTTTTTTACCGCAGAAAGAAAACTTTCATCGATTTGAACGCGGGCAATGCGGTTTCCGCTCATATGAAGATCTGATGAAGTCGTTTTCATTTTGGCAGTATTAATTCCCGCTAAGCTCTTGATGAACTCCATATCCTGATCCGGCATTGGGCCAATAATTGATCCATACAGGTTGACCACTCCCAGGATAATGTTATCCTCAATATATGTATCAGCTTGCCCGTCCAAGATGGCTATCGCCATTGCCGGCGATGCATTAATAGAAGCACTGCGAATATTCGTCAGCAAATTAGCAAGTAGAGACGTATCTGGGTTGTCCTCCTGAAGTCTGATGATGAACTGTTCAAAACTGTCTTGTTCAGTAGTACTCAGGTTTTCTGAAAGCTTTTTATACTCTACCTGTAAAGATCCTGCCAACTTTCTCCTCACTTTGGGTTTGAGTGCCTGCAAGCTCCTGGCAACATTGATTGCTTCTTCCATAAACTTCATGCGTTCGATATTCTTGAATAAGCCAGAAATGTTTAGCTCCGGATTCTTGAACACCTTGAACGGATTCGCCAAGCTTTTACCTTGAGAAGCTTCCAACACGCTTTTTTGGAGACAAAAATGTTTTACCCCTCTAATACTAACAAGCGAACTTTTCTCAAGGAGTCCGCTCACATAACATGAATCTAACGTTACCCTTCCGCAATTTACAAAGCTGATCGCACCACCAATTATTCCCCTGAGTTTTTCACTTATACAAATTTCCACATCGCGTAAAGTGAATGATGCAAGCCTTATCAGGCTCAGAGGAGCCTGATCAATATAAAGACGTGTTCCAGAACCGCATCCCGTTATTTTTACATGGATATCTGCTTTTACATTCCCTTGTTGGAAATCATATTCGAATTTCTTTAAAAATTCGTTTAATTCAACCACTTCAGGCAGTTCATGATCTCCGGGCATCAGACAGAGGCAAATATCGATCTTCTTTTCTTTTAATCCGCGTTCTTTTATTTCTTTTAATCCGCGTTTTATTAAAGAAAGAATTGCTATATCAAGAGTCCTGTAATCTTCATTTTGATTTTCTTTAAAGACAGGTATACAACATCCTCCACCTGCTGGTCTCCGGCATAACGCATCTATTGCCGCCTGGACTGTAGTTACATGAGACAAGTCGGGACAATCCGTGGTCGGCTTGTAAGCAACCTGTTCAGCAATGCTCAGGTTGGCATTGAAAAGGATCACCTGTCCTGACACAAGATGTTCTGCGGCATCCCAAAGCTGGGCTTTGACTTGCTGATTGCCGCTTGGACCCAAAGTCCATTCGCATTCGGCAACTCCGTCGGTAGAAGTAGTGGAAATTGTTGCACTTATCGAAGGCACTCCTTCTAGCAGTCCTTTTATCGACCCAGCTCCAAGCAAGATAGTGAACCGGACTTTAGCATTAATAACCGGAAGCTGACCGTTTGCGACTCGAACCCGCAACGCATGAGGTAGTCTTTGTCCCGGCATCGCCTCCTGGCCGTCACCGCCCACATAGTACAGGCTGGTCAGCATCGTCAGCTGAGGAAAGATGGGACGGCAATCGCCAGTCACATTGAAGTTGGTCCCGTCGTACTGTAAGGTTGCCAACCGACAGTAATGATGCTCGATGCCCTGGCGGGGCACGGCTGCCGGCAGATTCGGATTGGTTTCGTCCGCCGGCCACTCGATATCGCCCTTGGCGGTCCGGGCCGGGATCATCCAATAATCGCCGGTCTTGTACTCACAATCATCTTCGAAGAAGACTTCGACGCCGTCTTCCAGGGGGATCCAGTTCCCGCTGGTCCGGACTTCGCCGTTTGAATCCCAGCGGCGGACCTTCGGGTTGAGAACGAAGTCACCGAGCTTGACCGTCGGCGAGTCCGGATCGAGGGTCAGCACCTGGCCCTCCGCATTGCTGAGCTTGACCAGTACCCCGCTTTTACCGCGCAGCTCGCGATAGTCGTCGGTCAGTTCGACCGTTTGACCGGCGGCAAAGCCCAGCACTTGGTCACGGCCGATGCTCTTGACGATCAGGTTATTGCGGTCCTGTCCGGTCCAGGCGGTCACGATCGAGCCGTTGTCCCGGCTCCACTTGAAAGTCGCCTTGCCGCGTTTACCGGGGGTATGTATCTCTACCCGATAGAGTTGGTTCTCCAGGCGTCTATAGCCTGCCCCAGCCGGGACCTCGCACAGGTTGGCCGGCGTGGTACCCGGAGCGGTGCGCGCTTGTAACCGGCCGATAGGGAAATCGACCATATTCTCCCAGTCATCCGGCTCGCTGAGACAAGTGAGGGGCCCGTCCTCCGGTTTGAGAGTCAGCGGTCCGAGCAGTCGCACCTGCCAGACCATCTGCGTGCGCGTGGCCGTATCGGGCCCGCCAAGGGCTATCTCGCGGATCTGATCGTCCTCCAGAGCCGTCACATGTCGTTGCCAGACGTCCAGGTAAGCTAAGTATTCTCCTGGTAAATATTTTTCATCGGTTTTCGGGAGCGAATTCCTGGGAAGGAATTCGTTCTGCTCGGTGATAAGCATATCCTTGTCGTTCTCCACCAGGATGCCGTCCAGGTAAAGGCGTCCCTTGCCGATCGACGGGAGGGCTCCCTCTTTATCCGCGACTGTGATCTTAAAGCCGGGATCTTCCATCGGCACGGCATAGCGGCCGAGAATGTCGCCGCTTTCGGTTTCAACCCGATGGGCGGCAATGTCCACCTGCTCGTTCCAGTCCGCGTCAAGCTGGACGCGTCCTTGCTGCATGCGGACGCCGCTATAGTGTTTTTTGGGTCTGAAGGTCAAACGAGTAAAATCGCCTTTCATGGGTAACTCCTTATGTTACGTAGAAAACGCCCGCTTCAAGCCCAAATCGCAGGTATTCATCCATGTCGGCCAGTAAAACGTTTTCCCGCTGGGCTTGTTTTAGGAAATGGAATGCTCCCATCTCTCCTCCGTCCTCGGCTCCAGCGCGGATCTGGAGTGGACAGGATTGGCTCAATTGGGCATAGGCCGGATCGCCGTATTGGGTGGAGGTGAAAGACGGTTTCAACCGGTCCAGAATGCGTTGGCGTACCCGCTCCGTCTCTCCCGCAGAAGATGGCCTTGTTTCTTCGAGCGCCTTATCGATATCCAGATCGGGCTGGCAGCGATATCGTCGCGGAGTGAGGGAGCCGTCGGGCACGAAACAGAAGCGAACGCATCCGGATTGCCGCCGGTCGGCTCGGACGCGGCCGTCGAAGATCACTTCCGAGGCCAGGACAAGCTTCTTGACGTGTGTCTGGCCCAAAACCGTCGTGCGCACCAGGGTGGTCGGCGGAGCCGGCTCTTCCCCCGTCGAGGAGGCGGCGATTACGAAATGATCGCTCCCCAGGGATAGTTCACTCGGCTTGGTTCGGTCGGTCCGGATGGCAGCGAAGCGCGGTGCGATTTTATCCTTTCCGGGAACGATCACCAGTCGGCTCTCTTCCGCATGGAAGGCAACCATCGCTTTCTTGAAAGCGGGGCTCGCGCTGGCCATGCGAATGGCCCGCTCGAGCTCGCCGCGCGCCGGACCCTTCCTCGCCCGCGGATTCAGATGGATCGTTTTCGTTTCGCTTCCCAGGGTTACCCGCAAAGCCGGGCCGGCTGCGCCGATCTGAAACCGTATCGGTCCGCTCAACAATGCAATCCGTTCCTCGGCCTGGTTATGATCCAAGCCCAGGTTTGTGACGAGCGGGTTGTTTTTCAGCGCGGTAAAATTCACTTTCGACGGTATACCGGGCAATACAACCAATCTTTTTCCTTCTCGAAAGACTCGCGCCCGCCGGAAAGCCAGGCCGCCGTGGGCATTTCGGATGGCGCTTTCCAGCCGGGCGGCAAGCACGGCCGAGGTAAGGAACTGGCTTACCGGGGTCCGGGGCGGACGGGTAAGTGTGACCGGACAGGGATTTTCCTCTCCGATGGTGATCGTCATTTGCGCCGGCGGACGGTTGGGAATCTTGAGGGGAGTGACAAGGCCGGAGACCAACACGGGCGATATCCCTCCCGGCTCGTTCCGCAGCGGCGATTCCAGAATGCTGTCCCGCACCTCCAAGCTCGCCAGACCGGTGGGCAGCAGCAGCGGCCCGCAGACGGCGCGGTAGAGGTTCACTTTGAGTTTCGCGATCGCCGATTCGACCTCAAGGCTGGGCCGGTCGGGGTCGATCGCCCGGCCATCGGCGTCCACGCCTCTCCCGGGGACAAGCGTGGTGTGCAAGATATCCAACTGGTGCAGGCTGTTGGTCCCTTTGACGGAGACCGAGCCGGCAATCATCAAGCCGTTGAGAGCCAGCCGGCCGCCCTGGCTGCCGGTGACGGAAACGTCCCCGAACAGGACCGGGCGTTTCTTGTTTTCGGCCTGGATGATCAGGTCACTCGCCTCCATGCCGATCGTCAGGTCTTCGGTGTAGGTGTCGTTGTCGCAGATTTCGATCACTGCTGGGAGCTTATTGAAGAAGTTCGCCCAATGGTCGAGCGCATCCGAGATGGTGGTGAAATCCGCGGGGTCGGTAGAGGTGGCCGAAACTCGCAGGTAGTGGCCCAGCTTTTTCGGCTCGGCCACCGAGTTCTGGAAGTCGGTGGGCGGGGATTCGCCCGGCTGGCGGATCCAGCGCCGGTCGTAGGGACCGCCGCCAAGGTCGCCGCTGAATCCGTAGGTGATATCCGCCCTAATCTCCCCGACAGCTTCGCCCAGATGGAAGGCGATCCGGCCGAGGCGTACATCGATCCCGACCCGGTTTTTCAGGCCGAGGCGGTAGACGGTCGCCGGGTCGGATGCCGCGGTTGCGAACGTGACCGGACCGGCGGAAATGGCGCCCGCGCCCAGGCCAGGCACCACCAACAGTCGGTCGTCCAAGATCAGGACACGCGCGCTCCGGAAGGTTGGATCCGGATCGGCGTTCCGGATGGCATTCTCCAGCTGGTTACGCGCCGAGGAAAGGTCGACCGGCAGTGAGGAAAGGGTGAGCTCACGCGGGCCGATCCCGCCAATGGTCAGGGTCAGCTTGCCGATGGCCTGTTTCGGGAAGGGCTTTAAAAGACTTGAGAGGGCCGCGTCGACGGGTACTAAGGCATCCAATCCCAACTGGCCCAGAGTGGTGGCCTCCCCCTGAGCGGTGGTAAAACTCACCGTCGAGCCGGGTTTCCCGGGCAGGACGAACAGCCGGTCCTCTACCGCTATTACCCGGGCGCGGAGAAAGTCCAGGCCCTGGCCGGTCTCATGCATGGCTTCGGCCAGCAGCCTGGCCGCTTCTTCGACGGTGGTCGGTAAGGAAGAGAGAACAAGGGGGACTTTCGGGCTCCCGCCCAGGGAGATTTCTACGGCTGGCGTGACAGCGGTGAGCGTGATCGGCTCCTGTATCGAGTTGGAGAGGACCCCGCGCACGCGTGCGGGGGGTCGCGCCCAATCGCTCAGGTCCATGCTAACCACATCGGCCGGCGGGATGGCGCTCCCAGCATGCATGATTGCCAGGCCGGCGTCCCGGCCATAGTAGGTGCTTTTCTCCGTACGATCTGCCTCCGCCAGTGACAGGTAATCCTCCAAGTACTCCTGCAAATCGAGGTGAAAAGCTGCTGGGCGGATAGCGACGGGTACGTCCGGTTCTTCAGCCAAGTGAGTGATCGTCGTCTCGGAACGCGGCCGATTGAAGAGCGGGGCCGAATTGCCCAGCGGGCTGATGGTGAAGAGTCCGTCCGGGACCCCGGGAAGCGGACGGGGTCTCACTCCACTGAGCGTGCAGCTCATCAGCCGCCACAGGTAGAGCCCCACGTTGGGAATGTTATGCCTGCCGCGGCGGGAAGCGATACGACGCACGTCGGCCGTGTGCGCGATCGTATCGAAGGGGCCGTCCAGCAGATCGAGGGCGTTGGCCCGGCGCAGGTCGGGGGTGCGGACATTGGCTGGACGCAAATGATTAAGGTACTGGGTGGTATCCAACAGCTGAAAGAATTCAACCGCCCGGGCATGCCACTGCGTGATGTCGTGGGCCAGCTGCTCGAGCATCGTCGCCGTCCCCTTGCGACGGCGGTAGGCCAGCGTATTGGCGACGCGGGCGCGCTGGCTGAAGCCGGTCGCCGTCTGGGCGAATCCGGTCTCCATCTGATGCAGACCACGCACGCCCAACAGGTCGCCGATGTAAGGAACCAGCCACTCCGCGCAGGTCTCGATAAACCAGTTATCGTAAAGCTGGCCTATATCGTCCTCCACCAAGCGGATCTGTTCGGCGATAACATCCAGCAGCGCCTTGAGCGCTTCATCTCCCTGCTTCTGCTTGGCATCGTTGATGCGATAGACCGCCGGGAGGAGTTCGTAAAGCCGGTCGCTGAATCTGTTCATGACTTGATCGCCTCCACGGAAATGCCGGCCGGGTCAACGAGCAGGAGTTCAGCCGGCAGGATCTGGCTCCCCTCCCTGCGCGCCCGGCGGGCGGACAACAGATCGTCCTCGGAAGCCCCCTGCCCGGTCACGTAGAGCGCATCCAGGAAAGCTGCCTCGACGCCCTCGACGCCCTGGATGAGCGCCAGTATCTCGCCGCGCGAGACCGGCTGGCCGAAGAGACGCGTGCTGAAAGAATAGGCTGCCTTGAGGGCATTCTTGACCGTCATGACGACTTTGTCAGGCAGGTAGGCCGGATCGGCCAGCAGGCGCGCCTTCAAGCGGAAGGACAGCGGAGTATACGTATCGATCAGCAGGCGCTGGGTGGTATCGCGCGCCGCGTCGATCCCGGCGCGCAGATTCTTGAAAAGCTTGGAGGTCAAAGCAACGCGGTAATCTCCGCCGCTGGCCGCGCCGGCGGCGATGGTCAGGTGGACGACGCGCGCCTCGCCGTCCCAGAGGGATTCGGCCTGGGCCTTGCCGATCCCGGCGAAAGCGCGGGCGAAGTCTTCGAAATCCTGCAGCGAGACGACGCGCCCAAGCGTCATGACCGTGAACGGCGCGTTCTGGCGGGCTTGGTCACGGCTCTCGGGGTCGGCCGCGCCGGTCGGGGCGAGCGGGTTGGTCACTTTCTGGACTCCCAGGATCTGGGTCGTCAGCAGGGAGAGCTGCCCGGCCTTGACCATCCCTCCTACGCCGGTGCCCACGCGGTAGACGGCGCTGACATTTTCGTTTCCGGAGGGCAGGCGTGCGCCGTTTTTTCCGTCGCCGAATTCCAGCGTGACCGCCCCGTCTTCGTCGTGGCGTGTGATATAGGAATGCTCACGCGCCTTCAACAGATGGAGGGAATCCGCTTCTCCCCAAAGGATGTCGTTAACGCGCACCTCCAGAGTATTTTCCGCGCCGGCGGGGTTGGCTGCCGACACGTACGTCAGGGCTTTATTCTTCAGGATGAACTTCTGGAAGGGCTGGGAGGCATCGCCACTGCCCAATACCTCGCGCTTGGTCTCGCCGTGGGTCGCCTGGGCGACGTTTCCGTAAACGACCACCGTCGCAAGGTCATACAGATGAGTTAACGGTTGTTCCAGTTCAATTTCCGTTTGCTCGGGCTCCGGCGGCAAAAAAATGAATTCGTCTTCAGAGGTTTCTACTGTTCCCTTTCGATTCCCAAAGGTTCTGACATGCCACCTATATTTTCCCTCCCCCAGCGAGACCTTGGTTTGCAGCAGCGAGAGGACCTCGTTCTTTTTTAGCGAAATCTTATGCGGACTGTTTTCCGGTTGCAGCTCCAATCCGTCATGAGCCACCTGAATCTTGACACGCTTATCCTCGGATACCTTTTTAACTATGACTACTTCTGATACCGGTTTATCCCCAGAGTCAGATGGTTGGAAAGCAAGTTCGATTTCAGAAGCCTCTACTGTGCCAATCAGGCCAGCATCGTTTTGCAGCAGCCAACTATACTTGCCGTTCTGCAGCGGAAACGGCGCTTGAAGCACCAACAGGATCTCATTCTTCTCGAGCTTGACATCCTGCGAGCTTTCCGTCACGTGCAGTGTTACGCTTCCCCCGATGGCCTTTACCCGGCTACGCCTGCCGCTGACGATCAGTGTGCGTTTGGGCAACAGCCCGGTGATGCGCTTTTCGAGTATTATCATATCTCCGCGCAACGGATTTGTGATTGGCCTTTCAGCCCAGGTCAGCTCCTCGCTCTGGCAAAAGACAACCGTCTGGCGCAGCCACTCATTGAATTTCTCAAATAGGTTCTCGCCCTTGAGCACGAGGCGGGTACTCTTTCCGCTCAGGGTGAAGCGGGCCCGGGCGTCCTCCACCGCTTCTTCTATCTGATAGGCTTCCTGGTACTGGTTCCTGGAGAGCACCACCCAGCCGCCGGGCCGGACCTGCGGGTAAGCCTGATCAAGATAGATCGTATTGATCGGGCCGCTGGAAATGCTCGAGACATCGTTGATGGTCAGATCGGGCCACTCCTCGTGATCGTCCGTCTTCTTGAGCAATTCAAGATAGTCCTTTCTAACCTGTTTGGTCAAACCGCGCCAATCGGGGGCGTTATAGCCGAACAGGTTGGCACGCTGACGAAAAATGAGGACGCGTGGGTCGTCCTGGGCCGGCGTTACCTTTTTTTTGAAGCGATTGAATTTGCCCAATCCGTATTCCAGGGTGACCAGCGTATAACTTTTTTCGGGATCAGTCGCATTCACCAGCATGACCGATTTCACCCGGCGGAAGTCCCAGTTTTCATTGAGTGGGTCTTGGACGCGCTCCTGGCCGACGATCAGCAAGGCATCCCCCGCTTTGAGGTTGGTGGCTACCCCTCTCAGGTAGATTTCATCATCGCCAAAACCGGGCAGCACCAGCTCAGTCGTTTTGGGTACCATCTTGTTCCATGCCGCCTGGGCCGTGATTGCCTCCACTGTCTCAAACGATTGGGGCGTCTGATCCTGTTCAGGCAGGCTCTGGACTCGCGTCCTGACCGGGATGGTAACCTTGTCGGGAGCGCCGGCGGCGCTTTCCAAAGTAAAGGCCAAGTAGGTGCCGGCGGCCACGCCGGGGGCCAGTTCATAGCCGATCTGGCGCGCCAGCTCAAGTATTGAGCGTCGTTCACCGGCGGTACGCAGGCAGCCCTCGTTGATGATGCGCTCCTGGTAGAACGTGAGCACGTCCAGCATGGCGGCAGAGGCGTCCAGCAAAGCAATCGAGGGATCGTCATCGTCCCGGCTGGTCAACTTGCCCAAGCCGCGGCTTTCGGTCAGGTTGGTCAGCATGGTCGCCTTGAAGCTGCCGTGCGTGCCGATCCTGTAGACCAGAGCCGATAGACCGGGCAGGTTTTCCAGCGACTGGGGCGTCAGGGGGCGCAGCCCCTGGCAGCAGCCGCAAGCGCTCAGGGTGGAATCTTTTGAATCGCTCATAAGCCCGCCTTCATATTAAATTCGATCTTTCCGTTCTCGGGGAAACTGGGATCGTTATCCAAGCGCAGGACCTCGAAAGGCCCCGGCTTCATTTCTCCTGCCGATTTTTCGCCGGCATCCGCCTTGCCCCAACGTTTAAATATTAAAACCTTGACCGAGGCCACTCCATCGATGGCCATGGCCGCCCGGTAGATCTGCGCCAGGTAAAGCGGTTGCCCGAAGGTGAAATTGTCGGGATGGAAGAAGCCGCGCTGTCCGTTCGGAAGGTCGAAACTGCTGAATACCTTCAATAGACTCTCCTCCACGTTACTGCGGAAATAGCCCCGCTTGACACACACCATCAGGGCAATCTCCAACGGTACGTAAACCGGCCCGTTGAATTCCAGATCGTATCCGGCCAGGCGATATTGTTCGAGGGCCTTTTGCCTAACGGTTTTAAAGGTCTCATCGACCGGCAGCCCGCCCTTGCGATCTACGGTAACGAAGGCGGTATACCAGCTCCCCGTCCAACGCAGGCTGGCCGCGGCCTTCTGGATCTCGGAGTCGCGCATGGCTATTTCCGCCCAGTCGGCGGCGGTGACGGCGCGTTCCAGAGTCCGGAAGGCTTGCGGAGCGAATTGGCGGATCTGCTCGAGCGACTCGGGCTCGGTCCCGCCCGCGCCAGGCAGTGGGTTCCACACCTTGTCGATCGCGTCCGCTTTGGACGGATTGCTACGCAACACCACTCGGGCGATGGCCCCCGCTCCTACGTTGCCGGCAATCCCGTTGCCGATGCGGTAGCTGGCCGTCGGTCCGGCGTCGGACGAGGGCTTAAGCCCCAGACTATCATCCCCGAAGCGCAGGTACGCCGTCCCGTCGTCTTCGCTCTCGACGACGAATTCGCGGGTAAAGCGGTCGCTGTTCAACAGGTCGAGCACCGGCTCCCATTCCCTGTCGTTCAATAAGACGGAAATGGACGGCCGAGCCTCGCGTAGTTCGCAGTGCACGGCAGACCGGGCCGAGGCTTTCTCAACGAACAGAAGCGGCGTCTTATGTTTGATATCATAGACACGTCCTTGCCACGTTAGCGGCCCTCGCTTCAGATGTGGCCGGTAGTGCCGTTCCTTGCCGGTGACCGGATCGAGCTTTGTGTCCTCCTCACCCATGACGGGAAGGCCGTGGTCGGCCAGGAGGAGATTGCCGCGCGCCACGCTCACTTCAACCGGCTCCTTCTTGTCCTTCGGTATTGCCGACAGGCATAGAGGGAAGGGAAGAGCATCCTCGTCATGCCAGGCTACTTCGTACAGCATGGTGGCCGGGTCGCTCACCGGGTCTACGGCCTCTTTCGCCGATGTCAGCCGGACGACATGCCGGTGGCTGCAATCGAGATCTTCGGGGCGGCCCGTCGTCGGGCTTATGATCTCCTCGAACAGCAGCAGGTCATCCTCTTTCAACACCAGGTCTGGGGTGCGGACCAGCGTGGCGCGCGTTGATCCGCGCGGCAGGCAGCATTGCTCATCGGACCAGGTATAGAAGTGGATCTGATTGCGCGTTGCATGGAGCTCCTGGTCATGAAGCGGCATGAAGACCTCCGGATTTTCCTCGCTCAGGATGGATTTCAAATCATCGAGGCTTACCGTCGGCGGGCCCAGGGTGCTTCCGGTTAGGAGCAAGTCGTCCTTGGTTACTGTGATCGAACGGCCGTCTTTAAGCTTGAAGTAAATCCAAGCGCGAGCATTACAACCGTCGTGCATAAGGTAATCCAGCAGGCGGGCGTGACGGCGCAGGGAGGTGCGCAGATGCGCCGTCCCCAGGTAAGCTTCGGTGGCGACGGCATCCTGGTAATAGCTCAGCTGGTCGCCGGCGTAGGCTAACAGCTCGACCAGCATCATGCCCACGTCGGCAGGATTGCGCTCTTTCCAGTCGGGCATAATGACGGACAGGCGGTCCAGCATCAGGCGGCGGAAGCTGACGTAATCCTTCGCCAGGTAGTTGATCTCCGGCTCTTTCGGTGTTTCGGGCGGGCATTCCTGGTCGGGGGCGCAGTCGAAATTGCTCGGGCAATCGATCTTGAAGCAGAAATCGACCTCGCACAACTGCACGTCGAAATCGGTCGGCGGCTGCAGGTTGGTAGAGGATTGCACCAAGCGCAGAGTGTAGGTGGAAAAGTCGCCCGGCTGGTTGACGACGACGGTCAGGATGTAATTCATGACGGATACAGACTCCACCTGAAGCTCTCCGGGGATCATGGCAAGTTCGCCGTTCTGGCCAGGGAGGATCGTCCCACCGCGAACGCGCACGCCGCCCAGGATGGCGATGTTCTCCTTTTCTAGGGCAGGGATCGGCCGATCCTTTTTTTCACCATTTTCCTTACACTTATCGCTGATCAAATAGACCTTCAATGTCCGCTGGTCGGGGCCGACCTCGAGGTAGTCGATTCCTTGCAGAGATGTTTTTGTCGTCACCTCCTTCAGACGGAGGAGATTCTTGCAGCGATACTGGGTGGCCATCAAACGCTCCTATGAAAGTCAGCCACCTGGCGCTGCTGTGTCCGCAGGACTGTATATTGTACTGTCACATTAACGGTTGATTCGTGGGTGGTGGCCTGCACGTCCTCAACTTTGATCAGGTCACCAAGCCATTGCTGTAAAGCGCCCTGTACAGTTATTTGCACAGCCCCAGCCAGGGCATCGTTGATAGGCGCAAAAATCAATTGCATAAGCCCGCTCCCAAACGTAGGACGATTAACGCGTTCACCTGGGGCGGTGAACAGAACTTGTTCGATGAGATCCCGGATATGGTCATCTCCAGTCGTGTCGGCGGTACGGCCCCTGTTGTCAAAGTGGTACGGGTAATCGATATTCATTATTGGCCCTTTACTCGTATTTGCGTTATTACAATATTTAATCCGGTTCCATTGGGTACACAAGTGGCCTGGCTGTCCTGAAGGATGATCGGCATATTGCCAGCCTTAACCCTTGTGGCAGCATTAACCCATTGACTTGTAACGCAGGGAGAAGGGGACGTTCCTACGGTGAACGGACACCCTGAGATCGAATACAAATCGGATTGGGTTACCACCTGCTGCCCGCCAACCTTAACTCTGAAATTAGTTGTCATCGGTTGTGCCTGGCCCCCATGCATACAGAGAACGGTTGCCCCCTGGTGAAGGAGATAACCCGGCATTACATTACCTCCAATGCGCCATTGTTGACCGAAACCTGGTTGCCGCTGAGCTTGATGACTGCTCCGCTTCCATTATCGATTTCGATGCCCTGCGACGTAAGGACAATCTTCTGCCCGCCTGCCGTTTGCAGCGTGATGCCGCCTACTCCCGGCGAGTCGTCGAGGGTTATGCTGTGTCCTGCCTTTGTCATTATCATCGTCTTTTTATAAGGCGGAGATATAAGCTGTGATGGCATGTCCGCCTTGGAGCCAAACCAGGAACCAACCCAAACGGGATAGTCCGGGTCACCATGCTCGAATTCCATCCAGACCGCCGATCCCACCTCGGGCAGGACGAAAAAACCCATTTGGCTGCCGCCAAAGGCAAGACAGGGAAGCGCCCAACCGCTCTCGTCGTCCCCCAGAACCTCTGGCACCTTCGCTTTAATGCGTCCTTGCATAAGGGGATCTTGAATATCGGTAACAATTCCTCGATATTTTCCGTAGAATTCTTTGCTCATGGGATCACCATCGGTGTCAGAGATCCTGTTCCTTCTCTACTGAGAGAAAAGCTCTGGGTGTAACCCCCGCGGGAAATCCGGTGCGAAACGCTCCTGACGTAGTAAATACCGTCATAGGACGTACCGGCCCCACGCACGCCTATCAAGCGACGAGCACGCAGCACATGCCCATAACGCGCGGTATCCACATCCCCATCACCACTGACTGTATCAGGCTGGTTGGTCATGGCGGACATCATCTCCAACAGAGTCGCCGCGACCCCCTTATTGGCCGTGTCTCGTAGAAGGGTTACCTTCTTCGAAGGTGTCGGCACGCCTACCAACGGCGGTATACGGAGAGGAGGGATGGGAGGAAGCTGAAAAACCGTCTTCGAAAAAGGCTCGATAAAACTGGCCTTGACCGATGCCGCCGATAGACCTTCCTCGGAAAAGCTGAGGTTCTTGACATTGGTGGCCGTCCCCATGCCGATCGATAGTGCCGGCTGCAGGACACCGGTGCGCGTTTTCGGGCCCCAGTACGCCAGGCTCAACCCGACACTCAACGGTTCCGTATAAAAGACAAACCCATTCTTCCCAGCCAGACGTTGAATACACCCGAGGTCGGTCTCGTATTGCCGGGCGGTGCCATCCGTAACCATGCGTACTTCCGTCGTTTGCGTTAGGGCAGGCATAACGCCATACTTCGCGTACTTGGCAAGGATTTGCCCAACGATCACGGAATCCGGCTGATTGGGAAATAGACTATTGATCTCTTCAAAATCCATCATTTGACTGATGTCCTTACCGGTTACGGTGAACGTGGACATGCCGGGATCATTGCTCGGGCTTACCTGATGATTCGAAATCACGCCATCGATGAGGACTTCAGGCACAACCCCCATTACCACGGCGATGATGACACGATTAAAGAGACCAAGCTCCCCGCTCCTCAGGAGAGCATAATCCAGGAGTTTATCCTTCCCGAGCGTCAATGAAACCTGGAAGCCGTCTCCCGTTTCATCGCTAGTATTAACCTGTACTTGGGTTAGTGCCGACATTATCTCGTATGAAGCAGGCCGGGGAACGCTACTGCCGAGGAGAAGCATCAGGCGTATGCCGAGTTGGTTAGTAAGCATTGTGGCCCTTATATTGTTGGCATGGCGATCTTGATCGATATGCCGATCTCCTCAAGCTCATCAGGATTCATGACCTCGTTGGCGTCGCATATCCTCCAGAACTGCGTCGGGTCGCCGAGATACTGCGCCGTGATATTGTCGAGCCGTTCCCCCTGGCTAACCAAATGCTCCACGATCACCGTCATTCCTTCTGTCAGAGGGATGAAGCGTCGTTTCACGTAGCGGATTTCACGGGCCGTTCCATCGGGATCGGTGACGCTCAGTGTCGCAATCCCGCATTTGGCGTATCTGCTCGACGGATCAAACATAATTTAGCCTCCAGATCTCAAAATCGAGCTGAGCGAGCCTGCGATAGCGCCGCCTCCGCTGATCGTCGCCATTGTCTCCTTGGCGATCTGGTGTGCCATGAACATTGTGCCTCCCACACTGGCGAGACCGAGGTCTTGATAATTGAGCACGCGCAACTCGAGGCTGACCTTTGCCCTGATAGGGTTCAGGTTTGTGTCAAAAGCCTCTTCAGTGATGCTGAAACTCGTCAGTCGCACGGGCAGCACCCGTTTGGCGCCCCAGACAAAGAGTGTGAGAGGCGCCTCGGGCGAGACCATCTCGATGATGCCCATCTGCTGCAATACCTCGTTCGCTATGACGAGGCTAGACTTGGGGTAGAGCAACATTTCCAGTGAAGCCAGCACCGGGTATATACCCATGGTCGTTGCTGGAGGCTTGGCCAGCTCGAGCTGATCGGCAGCATCGATCTCCACATCGAGCTTGATCGTCTCCTGCGGTGGCCCTTTGAGACGCATCGCCTCACCTTTGTCCCCTTCGCCACCCACCGTCTGCGCGGTCAGCGTGCGGGTGAGCGTGTCCGGGTTATACTGAAAAATGATAATGCTCGCCAGCGGGTTAGCCGGATCGAGCCCGACTATTGCACCTTTTTGGAGGCGGGGCGAACCAGGAAATGTGGTCATGTTTTCCCCTTGTTGAACACTCGTAAATCAAGCGGTTGGCTAGGCGAGCGCAGAACTTCGTCCACGATAGGCGGTACCGTTTCCGGCGTGTGCTCGTTTGCAGCACAGTGCCGCATTAGCCTTAAGTATGCTAACACCGGCACGGATTGAGACTTTTCCTGCAGCTGAAACTCGCTACTCATCCCTCATTCCTCACGGTACATGCCCGAATCCGAGCAGTTTATCCATCCTAAGGACTCAACCTCCTCTTCGCTTCAGCCACGGCCTTGGCTGCATTGACTTTCCCGTACCCGAACCAATCACACCGTCCATTCTTGTATTGACCTCGGTTGACTCCAAGAACGATGTCTAGATCTGTATCCACGATTTTGTCAGCCGTGGACTGCAAAATGTCTTTTACTTCTGCCGCCGTCAAATTGGGATTAGCCGCTAACACCAGAGCAGCAACTCCTGCCACGAGCGGCGTGGCGCTCGATGTCCCCCCAAACTGTCCTGTGTAACGGCTGTGCGCCGTGAATCCTTCCCCATAAGCTTCATTGTCCGTTGTCCAGATACCGCGCCCTGAAACGAACTGCTGAGGATTGAGCGGGTGAAAGTTATTACTGGGAGCACAGACGCTGATTTCTGCCCCCCAGTTGCTGTAAGCGGAATGCTTGTTTAGGCTCGTGGAGGCCGCCACAGCGATCACATTGGGATGTGAAGCGCATCCATTTAAAATCGGGCCGGTCGTTCTTCGCAGTGTCCCCTCATAATCCCGCCAGGTAAATCCATCCGTATTCTTCGGATCTTTAACTGGCGCGTTGAAGTTGGCTGCAGCAAAGCAAATCACGCAGCCCTTGCCATGAGGCCCGCCTGAAGTGGCTAAGCGGGTCAGCGTGTTCGCGAAAGCAATAGGAAGAGGCGCGTACACCGGAGGCGGCCCCCAGCTACATGAAATCACGTTTGCTTTCGCGCCCGCCTCTTCGAAGATTTCAATCAATAAATCGTCATCGGCCGAAAGCGGAAAGCGGACCGGCATGAAAGCGCAGCCATTGGCAATTCCCACCACGCCGCGTCCGTTGCTCTCAGCAATAGCGACGCCGGCACAGGGTGTCCCGTGATAGTCGCCCTCCGCGGTTTCCGGGAATGGTTTCGCGTCGCCGTCCACATAGTCTTTCGGAAACACGACTTTGCCTGTCCCCTTAAAATCCGGATGATTGAGATCAAATCCGTCGTCGATTACGGCGACCACGATGCTTCGGTCGCCGCGCGTGACGTCCCAGGCCGCGGGGGCGTCCACCGAAGCCTCGGCCACAAGCTGCGGCCTATTCTTGGCGCTCAAATGCCATTGCCGTTTGAAATAAGGATCGGGGGGAATGAACGCGGCGCGGAAGCGATTCACCATGTTGGGCTCCGCGGACAGGACCAGTTTCTCCTCGGCCAGGAGATTGGCCACCTTGATGGGATTAGCTCCGCTGGAGGCAGTTACTTGAACCAGGAATGCGTTTTTCTCCCCTTCATACTCTTTGAGCACTTTCAAGGCATACTTTCCCAGCATTTTATCGACTTGGACGCTGCTTGCCTTGGGATCGAATCGCACGATAATCTTGTCGGTAAGGTAATAAATCGTGCTTTCGGACCCCTTGGGGCGATAGGCGTGGTGAACGACAGCGTTAAACGCTTCGGACCGCAACGCGGCCATAGCACCATCGCGTTCAGTCGGGGTGGTTTCTGCTTTAAAGACTTGGTTTGTAACGGCCTTGATACTGTGCACGCCGGGTGCGCTCCGCAACCGGTCCAGATGCTCCGCCGAAGAAGGAATGATTGTGAAACGATCGGTTTCCTTCTCCAACTCGATCTTTTGGCCTCCGCGCCAAACATAAGTTCCTTGGTCTTTGACTTTAGCGATTAATGGTTCCCTGGACATACGATTTTCTCCTATGCAATGGATTCCGGTTTTGCGCGGACGATGCCACCTTTCACTAGTTTTGGTGAACCGGGGAAGGTGGCCATGGCAACCATGCGTGATTTCTCTGTTGCGATTTTACTCGATGCTATAACACACTGTTGGCAACTTATTCCTATGATTCCGAACAAATTAGCCCTTGCCTTTGAACAGGTCGGCCAGTTCTTTGAGAAGCGTAACAGCCTGCACCTTACTCAACGGCCTCCTTTTTATTTCTTTCTTCCTCCCGCTCGGTCGAATTTCCTCTTTCGCCCTCCCACTCAGCTATAGAGCATTGCCCGTACACAGCCCTATACGCGGCTGGAGTATCTTTGGCAAATCGATCAGCCTCCATCTGAGCTACCATGTAGGCCGAATGGGCAAGAATCGCTTGACGTAGCCTCTCACCGATGGTGTCCTGCATTATTTGGCTGCCGGGAGTATCCACGAGAACAGGGTTGGCCTGAGTCGGTAAGGCAACCCTGTTCAGGCGCTCCAGGAGGGAGGAGCGGCCAGCATGGAAAATTCTCAGGAAAGCTTCAACGTGGGATCTCTCGTGGGCCAGTGTCACCCGATAAGGGCAGCTTCCCTCGGCGTAATCAGACGACACAAGCACTTTGATAGGATCGAGCCAGAAGAAAATATTAACCGATCGAGCGTACAGCGGGATATGTCCGTCCGGAGCGATGGGCCCATTATCCCAGGCAATGCTCACATGTTTCTGTAGTCTGATCTGTGTATAACCTGCGCGATTGGCTATTGCTCCGCCAGGCCCCGGGCGGGCTTGTGACTGGTCAGGTGCGGGAGGAGGGGCCACGTTCTGGAAAGAGCCATAAAACACCGAAGATGAGGATCTGGGAGCACGCAATAGCCCACGGTATTTGATCTCTGCGTCCGAGGGGCCGATAGGGTGGCCTTTTTCATCGATGCCATCCGAAGGCAATCCTCGCTCCCTACGGGACTGTTCGATCAAGGGCCGGTGCAGGGGATCGTTCTTAGGCAGAAGCAACCCCGCGCCTATAGGGCGCCGCGGTAAAGCTTGCTCCCAGACTGCGCCAAGATGCCGATCAACGGCCGGCCTGCCCTGGACGCACACTTGGCCGAAATCATGTCTTACCTGCGGCTCCATATAAGAGCGGACCGTTGCGTCAAGCAAATGGCCTTGGGAAGGTAAGCTTGCTACGACAGATCGGAAAATGGGAACGGCTGCAAGCGGGTATGTCAACATGTGCTGTGCTGGCCTGCGCTGCCAGCTGCTTGTTTTTATATGCAAAGGCTTACCTAAGCGCATTATTTTTCTATAGAAATTGACCGTGCGTCCTTTTCTTTCGTTTTGAGACCAGTCAATTTAAAAGTTACAGAATATACCTCCTTGTCTTCGCACCATAACTTGTGCTTCATCTTCACATTCCAATTGATACCTGTAATTTTCCGCTTTTTTTCGCCGAATGTGTATTTACTGCCAAGATTCTTTTCATAGCCGGGCGCATCTTTGAATTTATAAGTGACACCACCCTTGGTCCCCATGGAGCAAGATAGAGGCAACAGCTTTGAAAAGAGTTTCACAGATTTTGGCCCGGTTGCCCCGTAAAATTTCGACGTTATTTTCGGAACGTCTTCACACCAACCACCTTTAGAGCAAGCTTGAACCTGTACTTTGCGATCTCCCTCTCCAATCATGGTATAAAGGCCGCTCTTGTACTGGGCAAAGTTCAAATCATTGCAATTGCATGCTATCTCTTTCACAACTAGAGTAAATGGGAAGTTGCATTCGTAGCCCTTTAGACCTCCTTTACTTATCCCACCTGATATCCAATCAGGCTCAGCTTCCGATTGTGTCACAACCTCAGGGCGTTCCTGGGCTGTAGTAACCTGGATTTCCTCCTCATTCTTTTCTGGCTCTTCAGATTCCTTCTTCCTCTGCAGCATAGGCTTGATTTGACTGAAAAGTGATCCTATCTTGGGGGTCTCTTGTTCCTCCTTTGGCTCGGCACGTTGCCAAAGGCGTTGTTCCGGCGATCGCATGACCAAATCAGTGATCCGGTCGGCTTCTGGTATATATTCATCGTCAAGCTTGCTGATGGTCAGTTTGGTCTGTATTCGAGCCGGGCAGGTGTGGAAGGCCCCGCTAAAGGGACAGGCGGGGAGACTGGCTAAGGCCAAAGGACAAGACTGCGGATCCGTCGTGTCTGAATTCACGGGAATCTGGCTGAAGTCATGGCCCATAGGCTGCCCGTTCCACGTGTGGTGACTTGTCTCGTTCGCTGAGGTCGGTACGCCATCGATTAGTTTAGGGAGGGAAGACGGGGGCATTGGTGTCAAACTGCGCGTAGGAGTGACCGAAGCTCCCACTTTCCTTCTCGAGTCAATAGTGGTTCTGGTGTTCATCGAATTGATCCTCCGGGCACGGTCTCCGCCGCATGTGAAGCCTCCGGGAAGGTATTCACGCGCAATCGGCTGAAGTCGTGACCGAAGCGCAGTTCAAAGAAGGAACGTGTTTCTGGATCGAAAGGCTGACTGGGCGAGCACAAGACTTCATGGACAATGAGCGAAACTTCGCTCCCACCCTTAATCCCGCTGCCGCGTGGGGAGAGAGAAGCGCGCTGCAGAGTCTGAGTCTTCTTGCTGAACTCAGCACATTCACGACCAGCCAAAGTGTGGATACAGCAAGCGCATTTACGCTTTAACAATCGGCTTCGCACAGGAGTGGATGATGAATCGACAATCGCTGCGTCTTTCAGTGTGGCGTTCATACCATCCCTATAACTTGATCAAACATGGTTAGCGCCTCGTGTCGTCTAATGACCGTTCTCTTCATGTCACAACTCCGGTTGTTGGCTTCGCGGAAACTCGCACACAGGCCATGAGTGTCTTCGGCGGGCAATTGTCCCTTCCTTTCGTCCAGCACCACGGCAATAAATGGCAATTCTCTTTTAGTCGATATAGTCGATATGTGGCCATCAATATACAGATCCTCGTCTCTCAGGGGAATTGGACAAAGTGGTAATGAGTTGCACCCTTTCACTAATACATCGCAGCTACCCATCATCAATTCACTCCAGCCACTTTTTCTATTCTTTCTTGCATTACTCGAACTCTCCGCCCGATGGTGTGAGGCCGCCGCACGCGCATGTTCTTTGCGGCAGAACAGATATGTTCTGTCGAACCAAAGGATGCAGAGAGGAACTGGGCGCGGATGATTTCCGCAAACGGGTCATGTTAAGCCCCTCCAAAGTGGTAGGCCGCCCATATGCGGGGAGGAATTTGCTTGCGCTTCATAACGGAACCACTCTCCACGATTCAACGCCTAGGTGAGCCAAGTCCTGACGGAGGCTTTCGACCTCACTATCGGTAAGGTCCATAGTTTGCACAGTCCCGTAGTCGTAAGAAACATATAGTGCGCGCTCTCCGCTGTAGATCACGATGAAATCGACCGGGCTCTCGTCGCCCGCTGCCGCTCGATCGGGGGCTCCCTGCCGCGTCATTTCTACAACGAATGGCTCGCTGAGTCTTCCTCGGACCACGACAGTGTTTGTGCAAGACTGGGGGGACACGCCCGCCACCTGACCCAAAGCTTGGAACCGTGCCACGTCGTCTGTAATGTCGTACATGCTTGGCTCATAGCCGAATTCGAAATGGTCCCCTCGTTCGGCGGCCCATCGCAGCAGCCCTCGATAGAGCTTTAATGCTGGTTCAGGTTCCATTGATTTTCTGTTCACGCAATACCGTCTCATCTATGCTGTCTCGGATTCCGACTGCCCTTCTTCGGATCGTTCCGCGAGCACCGGCCCCGGTACAGGTACAGGTCCTCCCGGTCCCATCCTCAGGCCGCGAAGAATCAATATCCAAATGATGATCAGAATGACAATGCCGATCGCCTTCAACAGTGTTTTGATAGCATCCCAAAGCGCTTTTAATAACTCTTTTAGGGTTGGGAAGCACGGGAGTCGGATACAACCTCCCGGTGTCAGACACAGCTCTGAATCCGATATCACACCGCATAGGCGGCTTGTAGTCGGGTCTCGGTAATAACCAATGTGCAGGTTGAACACAATGCGGCCTTTCCCCGTACTTGCCGGCGTGCGCGCCCGCCCGATAACGTTTACCCGCGTCACCAGGAGCGTGGGTGGCAGGCCACATTCTGTGAGTGGGCGAGGCCGGGCTGGAAGCACGTCGACATCAGTAACTATCCCGCCGCAGATCGGTAGCGGTTTCGATAGTTGTACTGGCTGGACGGCGGCGGAGTGAAGGTGAAGAAATCCTGTATTTGTAGAAAAGCTTCTTGGGGAGCTGATCTCTGCGGCAGCGTCGGCCTGACGCTCGTAATTATCGCCGCGGTTGCTCACAGGAGGTGTGACGCGGATCCGATGCCCGCCAGAATCCAGAGACTCAATACCCGTAGAGAATGGATTTGTCGGGACGTTCTCTTGTTGTACAACGTGAGTCAGCTCATGAGCAAGCAAGTTGGCTCCTGCTGTGCTTTGTGGTATGTACTGTCCGGCCCCGAAAACTATCTTCGATCCAACCGTGTACGCCCGAGCGTTCAGATGCCTTGCAGAATCGGCCGCCTGCGCATCTGTATGCACGCGAACATGGCCGAAGCCGCGCCCGAAGCGAGATTCCATCAACGCCCGCACAGAGGGATCTAGGGGGAGCCCTGGGGAACGCAATATATCCAAAGGGCCTCCCGCTGCTGGGACAACCGAGCCGGCAGCCCTCGGGGCCCGCTGGGATACGCTCTCTCGCTTTTCGCGGAATGGGATAGGGGACAGACCACGCTTTTCACCGCCTTGATTAAAACGAATTCCATCCGATCCTGACTGCTTCACTACATGCGCAAGCTCATGGGCAAGTAGCCGCCGCCCTTCGTGCGTCCCCGCTTCGAACCGGCTCGCACCAAACACGATGTTGCGCCCAAACGTGTGGGCATGAGCATTCATGTCTTGCGCCGACTCAGCCGACTTCGCGTCTGTATGCACCCGCACGCGGCTGAAATCGCATCCGAAGCGTGGCTCCATGAAGGCGCGGGTGGCGGGGTAGAGCGGTTGGCCGGGCGAGTGCAAGACTTCGTGGACGCTCGGCGGCACCTCAAGAGAATGAGCAGACTCCCCAGCCTGGCCGGGTGATTCCTTCGTCTGGAGAAGTGCTTCCCTATCATCGCACTGGGCGCATTCCCGTCGAATTTTCTGATCCGATGGCTTCTTCGTAGTCGGCGCAACTTCCTGTTTAGGCGGCTCTCTCATCCGCATAACCTGCTCGGCCACCTGGTCAGCTTCTTGCTCGTATTCGTCTCCGGGTTCATTGATTGTGAGCTTGGTCTGAATCCGCGTGGGGCAGGTGTGGCAAGCGCCGCCGAACGGGCAGGCGCGCGGGCTGGCCAATGAGAGGGGACAAGCCCCGGTTGCGATGGGTGGAGGATTGATGGCCACCTGGCCGAAGTCGTGGCTAGAGGACGCGGAGGCAGATCCAGCGTCAGAATGGCGTGGAAGCTCGAAATTGCGATGTCCCGGCAGGCTGCGTGCCGAAGCGATGGTATGCGCCATATTCTTTTTCGCTTCCAGCAATGCCATTGCGTTCATTTCGAGAATCTTCCAATAATTGCCCGCGCCACCTGGGCGCCGACGGCTTCCGGTCGTGCATGCGGCCTCATCTCGAACGACCCGCCATCCATGCTTGGTCGCTCGCCTCCATGCCCCAGCGCGGCCGGCAGCCCCCGTTCAGACAGGAGATGTCCCAGCTCGCGTTCGACAGCGGCGCCGATGCGATGGCGGTCACCGGGCGGAAATCCATGAAGGATCAATTCCTCGATATCTAGTTCGATGTTGGGCTTCATTGCCATCCGCTTATTTCCGAAGAACTTAAGGGTTTTTCTATCTTGCTGTACTCGCTTCGAGCGGCACTTAAGATGTGCCCCATGCGCACCGGTTCTCCCGCGTCTGCCGCCAGAAAAGCTGCGTTGAGCGCAATATTTCGGATGTTACCGCCGGCGATGTTGAGCCGGGCGAGCTTACCGAAATCCAATCCTTCGATCGGAGTTTTCCGCGGAAAAATTCTCTGCCAGATCTCGGCGCGTTGCGCAGCGTCCGGAAAGGGAAAATTGACGATAAAGCGGAGGCGACGAAGAAAAGCCGCGTCGAGGGCATTTTTCATATTGGTCGTCAGTATGGCCAGCCCGCGGTAAGCCTCCATCCGCTGCAGAAGGTAGCTGATTTCGATGTTGGCGTAACGATCGTGGCTGTCTTTGACCTCGCTGCGTTTCCCGAATAATGCGTCGGCCTCGTCGAAGAGCAGAATAGCGCCGCCGTCCTCCGCCGCGTCGAACACTCGTCTAAGATTTTTCTCAGTCTCACCGATGTACTTGCTCACCACCTGGCTTAGGTCGATGCGGTAGAGATCGAGCCGAAGTTCATTTGCCAGGACCTCGGCAGCCATGGTCTTGCCGGTACCGCTTTCTCCGGCAAACAGGGCGCTAACTCCAAGGCCTCGTGTCGACTTCGCGGCGAATCCCCATTGTTCATAGACGCGGACTCTCTGGTGCAGATGGGCGGCGATATTTTTTAGGATCTGAATTTGCGTCCCCGACAAGACAAAATCCTCCCATGTGGTGGAGGACTCAATCCGCATGGCCATATCATCCAACTTCGGCCGAGACTGTTTCCTACAGGCATCCCAGATCAGAGTATCCGCCAATGCCGACGGATCCCACGAGCAATCCTCTCCGTTGTTGTTCCTCAAAGCCTCAGCCCCAGCCGCCCGGATCGTTCGGGGATCAAAATTGAACTGGGCGATGACCGGATCGAGCCGACCATTGGTACTATAGCCTGCCTTTTTCATCATAGCGGCCCAGATTTCGTGCTGCTCTTCAACCGCAGGCTTTTTAACCTCGAAATCCAATCCGAAGGTGCCTGCCCACTTCCGGCGATCCCGGCCGGAGACGAACATCGCTCCCCGCGCTTGATCTATAATGCTGTCTAAAAGGGACGATCGGACAGGATCAGATATATCGGCCTCATCGTATTCTAAAAGGAGTGCGCTCGAACTTAGCGCTGCTTCCCGGCTCCACAGCCTCAGAGTCGTTTCCAAGTCGGCGGGATTCGTGGGCAGCGATTGAGCACACATATAAAAAAGACTCAGGTCCAACTCACGGCAAGCCGCGGCCGCGATGTCTCTTTTGCTGATTTTCTCGTTTCCATGCAATTGGATAACCGGCCACGCTCTCCTGTCTTGGCTCCTTGACCAGGCTTTGACAATGCGATCCGCGATTTTTTGATGCGAGGGGACGAGCTCGTCGGAGGAAATCCAGGTCTTTATCAAGCCCCAAAGCCTCTCATCCAGATGAAAGACCCCCGTCAAGTAATGAAGAACACGTTCGTCGATCCGCAGTGGGCTGGAACTCAAGGATTCGCCTTTCTCGACATCGACCAGCCGCCAGTATCGAAGCGAGGCCGCAGGATTCAGTGCGCTCCAATGAGCTTCCGGAAAAACCGCTAAGGCCAGCCCGAACGTCGGAAAAGCGCGCCGAGCATCTCCCTGAACTGCGGCGCATAAGGCGGCGAAGGTACCATCCAGCTCTATCCCCGCGCACAAAAGAAGAACCAAGCGTTCGAAGGGCGATAGGCCGAAAGTATGACAAAGGTTTTCCAAAGATGGAGGAGCCGTCATCTTCTCAGCGATTTCGCCGGGCGATTCTTGGTCGACGGTCTCTTTTCCCGGCGCCTCTTTTTGTATACGCTCACACCGCTGCTTCAAAAGTTTCCGTACTTCGGCCAACGCCGCCATTAAGTAGGCCTGATTGGCCTCTAGCCACGAGAGGCCCATCATGGCGTAACCTCCAATAGAGGTCCGATATAGAAAGGATTCAGTGGGTCGGGGTCAACCTGCAGTGCACTTTCAGCTCCATCAACACGCAAACGCATGAGATGGGTTCCGATCGGGAAATATGCGGGGATGGGAAAGTCAAGGCTCACTGTTGTCGCCGGCCCGGCTGCTGACCGCGCCGGGATTTCAATCTCATATTCACCTGCCAACAGGGCGACACGCTGTGTCCGTCCTATCGGTGGATCGCACTTAAGCGTCAGGGTTGTCCCGCATTCCACACTGTACGGCGGCGGCGTAACAATGCGTGGTGCTAGGATGAATGCCGACAAGTTTGATTCAAAACCCCGGTGCAAAGTCGGGGGTGTTCCCATATCAAGCCTGTGAATGACTTGAACTGTGTTGACGCCGGCACGGAGACTGGTCGGCAGGGTCACAACCATGTGATCATCATTAAGGGGAGGATCAGGCAGCGTTTCGATTGTCCCGAATCGGATTGAGACGTGATCAGCAGACATGTTCTGACCCTTTAGGGCAATCTTGGCCCCTGGAGTGCATTCGATTATCTGCGGATCGACCTCGCGAATCACGGGTCGACGGAACGGCAAGACGTAGATATTCCGATCCCGTACCGGCAGGGAGGGTCTCGGCGTTTCTTTTCCATCGATCAAGACCACCGATGCTTCATAAGCCATTGATATCCGGTAAGGGGTCTGGAAAAAGACCGACCAGAGCTTGGAAAGCTCTTCCATAGTGAGGGATTGCGGTGTTAACCTGACCATCTCGATCTGCTCGGCCAGATCTGAGGCAGATAAAGAGTTTTGAGCCAGGACTCCGTGTATGGCATCCCGTGTTAAAATAGGCTTTTCATGAAGGGCACGGACGGCGCTCCCGAGGACACGATGGACCTCAGGATCATCCTTCGCGGCCTTTCCGTACGCCGTCAATAAATAATGGAGGTTGAGCCCAAGCTGTGATTTTAGCGCCTGGGAGCCATCCGCCCGCCTCGTCGGAAGGTCGGCATTGCGCCAAGCTGCGCTTGGTGTTACTTGATAAAGATAAAGATTTAATCTCGGAGCATCATTTTTAAGAGATGGATCATCGGGTGGAAGTGTAGTAACTTCCGTTCCATTGATATCGCCATTCAACGCAGCATCGAGCATCTGCCTCAAGGCAGCGGTCACGGTAGCAATAGCGAGAAAGTTGCTCATCGCTGGGCTCCGCTATGTTGTTTTAGGTATTCGTCGAGAGAAAGAGTAGGCACAGGCCGCGTCGCCTTGCGAGGTGATACCGGCTGTGTGGAACTCATAACGGCTCGCACCTCGATGCGGCCAATGTGGACCTTGACGGTGGGAGACTCATTCCCCGGTTTCGTCTTGGTTGATTGCTGCAATGTTCCGTTGGCTTTTTCTTCGGCTTGCCTTTCCGCCAAATTTGGACGCATCACCCGTGCCTCAACGGCAATAATGTTGGAGCGCGCTATCTCATGGCCGTGTTCGGCCTGTGACAATTTGGAGGACCTCAAATTACTAGGGCTTTGGGCGGTATCGCGCTTAGACGGGGTGTTTGCTGCAATTTCAATTTGATACGGCTTTGAAGCGGAGGAATTTGGGGCGGGAATATCGAGTGCGGATTTGGAATGAAGAACAGTATTCTCCTTTTCAGTGTCAGATTCTGTCATTGCCACCGGCTCCGACGCTTTCTTTACTGCGGCGGCGTCAATATCTCTTTGATTTGCTTCTAAAGCTGAGGAAATGGGAGGCCGCAAGTCAAATACAGATACGGGATTAAGAACAGGGATCTCGTTCTCTGTGCCAGCTTTTGTGGGCAACTCTGTTCCCGGCGCTTTTTTTATTCGGGAATTAGGATGGTCGTCAAAACCCGATTCGATGAGTTTTTGATCTCGATCTTTATCGGTAATAATTTTCTTCGGCTTTGATGCTGAGGAAGAAAGTGCATCCGTTCCTTCCTGGGCCTCGGGAAAGAAGGTACTAGGGGGAATGGAGTTCATCAGCCGAAGTTCTATTTTCTCTGCAACTCCCATATTCGATTCTGACCTGCTATCGGAGCCGAACGGCTGAGAAAGCCGGTCCCCCCTTACGCCAGCAACCAGAGGTTCGAAACGAGATGGGAGAACCGGTTGAGCGGTATCGGCCTGACCAAGGCTGCACTCGATCAGTCTGGAAAAGAAATCCGCCTTCATCCGACCTTCTCCAAATAGAACCGACGCCGCGCCGGTGACATCGCCAGGATTTCCTTTTCACTCCACCCGTATGAGGAAGCCAATTTGTGGGCGTCCTCAAGGAGGTGTTTGGCAGCGGCGGCAATCTCAGCATAAAAGAAAGACCCGATGTCAAATGCCGAATGCCAAGAGTGGTTGCATGATGAGCATTGGATGTTCAGAAGGATCTCTCTTTGTGAATAGGCTTCGGCCATGTGTTCTGCCAACTCGGAGATCACCTCCTCGGGAATTTCCGATACCGCGATTGGTAAGTCTTCCCGAGCGGCTTCTTCGATACATCGCTCGATAAGCGATGCTCGTGCGGCATTTTGTGTGCCGGTTCTAATCGCCTCGGCAATATCTTTGCTGTCTGGGAAACGAATTTGGAACCTGAACTTGCCGACCGTCATTTCCAAAGGCACAGGAGGGATCTCCCTAGAAATATCACTGAATCGATCCATCAGGCCCCGAATGTTCAAGTTTAATTCTAGGTGTTCGCGGCATTGCGGGCAGACGGCAAACGCCTTAGCCTCATTGCCAAAGGTTTTTTCTCGAAGATATAGGAGAATTGCATCCCGCTGCGCGATGGGCAGTAAAGCCAAATCCACCTTCCTCAGGCACGGGCAGCAACCAGCGAGAATGGATAAGCTCCTTTCTAAAGGACGCTGCCCTTGGCCTCTCTCCCAGATCGCGAGGATGTCAGCCGTGGACAAAGCAAACATCAACTCACACCGGCGGTTCCGTAAAGTTAGGTTCCGTGGGCTCCATTACCTCATAATCTCGTTCCCAGCCCTCGTTTTCGAGCTTGATATGCTGGATGGCGACGGCGTTCGCATTAGCGTCCAGGTCTGGCTGGGCCTGGAATTCTGAAACCCAGCATCGATAAACCTTGAAGGAGATTACGAGTTGGCCGGCCTCGTTATACATCTCGATGATGATATCTTTGCGAAAATCCTTGAGGGATACTTCAGATCCAAGCCCCGAACCGAAATTCCAGACCTTGTTGGCCCATTTTTCAAACTCGGTATCGTGGGTCACTCCACGTTCAAGCGTGATGGGCTCATATTTAGTGCGGCCGGGAGATTTGCGGCTGCTGCTCGGGTCGCCTCCCTCTCGGTGTTCCACCACTTCGGTAGTCCGCTTAAGAGCACTGACCTTGCTCACACCTGCGACATATCGCCCATCCCATTTCACGCGGAACTTGAAGTTCTTATAGGGGTCAAAACGGTTCGCATTAACTGAAAACTTAGCCATTGTTGCCTCCTTACGTCTTGATCTGACCAGCTATCTGCTGGATCTTAATGTTTACAAATTCGGCGGGCTTGAGAGGTGCGAATCCAACGACGATATTGACAATGCCTTTGTTGATATCATTCTGTGTCGTCGTCTCCTTATCGCATTTTACGAAGTAAGCATCCCGCGGAGTCGTTCCCTGGAAAGCTCCCTGGGTAAACAGGTCATGCATAAACGCGCCCACGTTGAGCCGGATCTGTGCCCAAAGTGGCTCGTCATTCGGCTCGAAGACAACCCACTTCAAATTGCGATATAAGGTTTCCTCGATAAACAGGGCCAGCCGGCGAACAGGGATATATTTGTACTCAGATGTCATTTGGTCGGCGCCCCTTAGCGTCCGGCTTCCCCACGCCACCGGACCGAAGACGGGAAACACCCGGACACAATTCACGCCCAGCGGATTTAAGCAGCCATTTTCATCGTCTGTCAGCAGATATTCAACGTCCTGCACACCGCTGAGGCTCGCCTCAGTACCCGCTGGTGCCTTCCATACTCCTCGGTTGCTATCCGTGCGTGCATACAATCCGGCGATCGTTCCGCACGGCGCAGATAAACGCAATCGACCGTTTTTAAGAGGATCTGGGATCTTGATCCAAGGATAATACACGGCTGCGTATTCGGTCTTGGGTAAGGCCGGCCCCATAATGGTACTGACCATGTCATCCGGTTTTTTCTTATCCTGAGGAGCATCGATTATTAAAAACGCCCGACGCTCCTTGCAATAGGCAGCGGCTTCTCCTAGAACACCACTATCCGTTACGCGAGGGAGGCACAAAAGGTTGAAGAGGTCGACCGCCTCCAACGCATAGATTCCTGTGCGGAGAGCCCGGCTGCCTGTAAAAACTACATAAACATCTTCCTCCTTGTAATCCGGCTCCGATCCGCCCTCGAGCATGACATTGGAAGGATGAGTTGATTGGATTCCGGTTAATAAATGCAATCCCGTTGCAATCCCTTTCTCGCCAGCTTCGCTAATGGCCACAGACGAGCCTGTCCCTTTGCTTCCGGATTCCAGGATGAGCTTTTTAGCTTCTACTCGGCAGGTGAACTTATTATAAGCTGGGATCATAGGCTTGAGCTTATTCACCCTTGTCTGTATACGACTGGCGATATCCTTGAGCTTTGCAGTCAGGTCGGCGCCTGCAGCAGTTACCTCTCCTAAGTCGATCGTATCCGGACCATAGCCGTCAACCTGAATCTGGAGATATCGCTGATCTCCACCAGGTAGAGTATCAAGATCGGTATCCGCGAAATCTGCACTAGTTAAAATTCCCGGTTTCGGTATCTCGGCTGGCCGTATGACCGCTGCGGCGTCCGCTTCAATGCCTCCGTTGAGCGTGCCGAGCTTCAAACGCACCGATACATCGTTTCGTTCTCCGGGGAGAATTCGCACCGTGGAATCCTCTCCACTCTTTCCCGAAATCATCTTGATCCTGTTTCCATCGACAGTGCAGGTAAGATTTTTTAAAACGATCTCTCCTTCAGCTGCAGCAGTGACCTTCGTTTGGATGGATTTGCAGAGGCAATCTAGCCGAGCTGCCAGTGTGAGGCCTACTGTATCTTCTGCTTTTGAGAGAAGAACCGTCACTGGGGGCAAGCCGTTGACCGATACTCTGAATTGATTATGAGTATTATTCACCAGATTTGCTACATCTAGATCCGTTCCATTCTCAACCAGTTCTCCTCCGATGCTTGTTCCGCTGCGCAGAGCGTCCAGCGTCCCTTGTTGGACAATCCGTTCAATCTTTACTAGCTCGGAAACACCATTGACCATATCCAGAACATACCTGGAATCCATTTTGTTCATAGAGAGGTTTTTGTATTCTTCTGATTTATGGTCGGTGGGGTTTTCTGTGGGTGCGAAATTTAAAAATAGATTAAATGTGCTGGCCGGATGTTCAGTCTGATAGTCGACTCGGGCCTCTATTTTGTTGCCAGTCGTCCCTTCATCGAGCGCAATTAACTTCAATACTTTATCATCTGTACTGCTGCTAAGTTCCCCTGTTGCGGCCAACGGATCCTTAGCCACTCGGACAATCCAAGACTCCCGGCCCCCGTTCATAAAAAACTGGCGAACGGCATAGCTCATTTCCGAATTGTAGTCTAGTCCTCCAAAGCGCCGCTCATATTCGCCAAAGCTAAGGACACGCGTCGCCCTATTGACTGGGCCTCGCTTTGCTGATCCGACAAAGGCGGTCACCGATGTGCTGACACCGATAATTGTCCGAACCCCACTCGGAATCTCCTCGATATAAACGCCTGGATATGATATTTGTACCATTTTAATATCCTCCTTACTTAAAAAACTCTTTTCCCCTGTCCTTTTTTGACGATTCGTATTTTGCTGTCTTTTTGCTAATCATCTCAATCGAGACAGCATTTAATCCCTTTAGTTTCATAATTTTAAGATTATTAGCTATCTCAGTCTCATCAATCTCACTGGGGGGTTCTCCCAGGATCAAGTGTATTGACTTCCCCTTATTCAATACAATAATCCACCAACCTTATTTTTTATTCTCACAAGCATCTCATTTATGTTCCCGTATTTATTTACTATTGCGGGCCAAATTCCATTTTATTGTTGAGGTTTTTTCGAGTATGCAAAATACAAGTTGGCAATCGGGACAATTCTAATTCTCCTTGTTAAATAACTAAATAAATCTGCTCTGTCCTTCATAAGCATTGAAAAGAGAGTAAAGTCTAAATTAATCCTCCTTATTGACCTTATAAAATGTGCTACCGCCCTTGACCTTCTGCACCCTGATTTCTCCCTTCTGTACCAAGCTCTCTAAGGCCTCTACAGCTCTATCAACTGAAATCTCTATCTTTTCCTGCTCTAGCCACCATCGCGTTATGCCCTCTAAGGTATCCCCTGCATCAGGATTTTTCCTGAGGTAGTTCAGGATCATCTCTGAATGGTTTCCCATTTTGTTGCCATCAACAGCAAGCGCACATCTTTATTCCATTAAGCAAGATCTATGCCAATTTTTCAAATTTCATAACTTATTGATATTAAATAAATTAGTAAATGTGTTTGGAAATAATTATCATTAGATCAGTCACCGTCTCGTGACTCTTTAGAATAAAACGCAGAAAAGAAATTATTTAGAGAGTAATTTTTTCATGGCTCAATCGTCTCTCTTTTATGACGCCCTTCCATGAAAGCATCGCCTTTTTGCGTCCTCAACCGCCCCTATCATAAGTCCTAACTAACGAAACTGTTTTGGAGAGAAATCATATTTCTTGAGCAGGTTCCAGAGAGATGTGCGGCTTTTCCCCGCCTCCCTGGCTGCGCTCACAACATTTCCTTTACTTCTCGCCAAGAGTTGATTGAGATAAGTTCTTTCAAAGCAATTTATGGCTTTCCTCTTGGCTTCTTTGAAGTATTCAAGCCTTGATTCTTTAAAGTCAGTCTCTATGACAGGAGGCTGGATGCTCTTTATGTTTATTTTAAGTTCGGCTGGCATCAAAATCAGCTGCTGAATTTTGTTCTCAAGTTCTCTCACATTTCCCGGCCATGAATAGGCTATGAATGTCTTCATAAGGTTTTCAGGCACCTCCGTTAAAGGCTTATTGAATTCTTTAGAATATCTTTTCATGAAATGTTCAACAAGGATCGGGATGTCTTCCTTCCTCTCCCTCAAGGGTGGTAAATAGAGGGATATAATATTCAATCTATAGAAGAGATCGTCTCTGAATGTCCCCTCTCTGAGAAGTTTTTGAAGATCTCTATTTGTGGCGACTATTATCCGTATGTCTGCCTTCCGAGAATGAGAATCTCCAAGAGGTTTATACTCCTTATCCTGCAATAAACGGAGTAATTTTGTTTGAATGAAGGGACTGATAACGCCTATTTCATCAAGAAAGATGGTCCCGCCTTCCGCCTCCTTCACGAGGCCAATCTGCTTAAGGCCCGCGTCGGTAAAGGCACCTTTGGCATGCCCGAACAGTTCATTTTCAAAAAGGTTTTCAGGAATGGCGCCGCAGTTGACAGGGATAAAAGATTTTCCCGCTCGGCGGCTCAAATAATGAATCGCCCTGGCCGCAAGCTCTTTTCCTGTTCCACTCTCGCCTAAAATGAGGACATTGATATCGCATAACGAAACAACATCTGCCTTGTTGCGGATTTCCTGGATGACTTTGCTCTTGCCCAGGATTTGGCTTAATCCAAAATTTCTCTTTAGCGATTGCTTTAAAGATTCGCTTTCACTATCAAGCTCAAAATCGCTAAGAATCTCTTGTTTTTCAAAAAAAACGTTATTAGGCATATCCCCCCCCTTTTATTTGAAACATAAGCGAAAAATCAGGCCAGTTTCCCTCTAATTCCTCAAGTATCGGTTCCATGAGTAATAGATTGCCCCCTCCTTCACAGTTGACTCCATCCCCGACCCTCGGGATTACTAGTACGACACCATTCTCAAGGCGAAACTTCTTAAAAATGGCGTCCATCCAGAGAGAACGATATTTTCCCTCTTAGGAATGCCTCCTTGAGAGTTTCTTCTGAAAATTCCACCCTGAGGCTCCTGGAAAAAATTAAATTTGGTTCTTATTATCAACCCCCTCATTGCGTATAAACTGCCTTCAAACGGTCCCTTTAACTACACTATATATTTTTTAAGTCAATTTTAGCAACCCTTGCTTATTTTACCACCTGTAAAGTTATGAAAGTTCCCCCAATTTTGCGATTCCAGATGGAATCGCACACATCTGATAGCAAAATAAGAAGTTAGCCGAAATCCACCCTATTTATTGGGGGAAGTCCTGGAACCTCTACGCCTAGCAGGTTTGACAGACCATGAACCGGGTGGTATAAGCATGTGAGCCGAGGGGAAGAATGCCGTTCGCCGTCAAGATCCCAGCCGAGTTCCAGGGGCTGTTGCGCCTCGGAACTTGCTCCTGGAAATACGATTCCTGGAAGGGCCTCATCTATGAGGCGGGCAAACATTACCGGCCGGACGACTACCTCCGCGACTATGCCAAGGTTCTGGATACCGTCGAAATCGATCAGTGGTTTTGGAGCCTTTTCCCCGGCCAGGCCCGGCTCCCCGAGGCGAGAGCCGTCAGCCTTTACGAAAAGAGCGTTCCTGAAAGTTTCGTCTTTACGGTCAAAGCCCCGAACTCTCTGACTTTGACCCATTTTTACGCCAAACAACCGCCAGGCGCCGCATCTCTCGCCGGCGGGCCGAACCCCTATTTTCTCGACGAAGGCCTTCTCCGCCGGTTCCTCGACGTCCTCTCCCCTCTCGGCCGGAAGCTCGGGCCCATCATGTTTCAATTCGAATACCTGAATAGGCAAAAAATGCCGTCCAAAGAAGTCTTTTTCGACCGTTTCGGCGCGTTTATCCGCAGAGCTCCCAAGGGATTTCAATACGCCGTCGAAATCCGCAACCCGAATTATTACTCGCCGGTCTTTTTCAAGTTCCTCAAGGAACACGGCCTTGGTTTTGTTTATTTGGACGGATATCACATGCCGCCGATATCTAAGGTCTTTGAGGAGCACGCGCCGGAGAGCGCCAACTTCCAGCTCATCCGCCTGCACGGCGGCGACAGGCTCAAGATCGAAGGGGAAACGGACGAGGTCTGGAACAGGATCGTGTCGCCGAAACTCGCGGGCCTCGAGTCCGCCGCGAAAATCGTCCGGGCGAACGCCCGGAAAAAGGTCCTGACCTACGTCAACATCAACAACCACTACGAGGGGAGCGCACCGCTCACGATCCAGAGATTTTTGGACGCCTTGAGAAGGGATGTTTAGAGAATCCCGGAGAGAAGACGGGATGACCGGTCCCGGGATGCTTTAGAACCCCGTATTGCTTACGAAGGCTATTCTCCGGCCGTCGGGCGACCACGAGGGGACGTTGATCGTCCCCTGGCCGCCATAGACATAAGCGATCACCCGGGGTTCGCCGCCCCCCCCGGCCGGCATCATCCGGAGATACACCTGCTTGTAGAACGGATGATCGCCCGGATCGACGTCCTTGGGAAACGACAGGAAGACGATCCTTCGGCCGTCGGGCGAGACGTGGGGGAACCAGTCGTTGAGGTCGCCGGTCGTGACCCGCTCCTGCCTGCTGCCGTCGGGCCGCATCCGCCAGATTTGCATCGGGCCGGTCCGGTTGGAATTGAAGTAGACGAATCGCCCGTCCGGCGTGTATTCCGGGCCGTCGTCCAGGCCCTTGGCATCCGTCAGCCGGACCTCCCGGCCGCCCTTGACGGATATCCCGTAGATATCATATTCGCCGTTCCGGCCGCCCGTATACACCAGGGACTTGCCGTCCGGCGACCAGCCGTGCAGGTAGGAAGGTCCCTTGGCGGTCACTCTTACGGGGTCGCCGCCCCCGGCGGAAAGAACGTAGATGATCGACTCCCCGCCGTCGTCCGGACTGTGGTTGCTGATGCCGAGCCGCCGGCCGTCGAACGAAAGAACGTGGTCATTATTGTTGGCCTTTGCGAATCCCGTATCCAGAGCGGCCGGAGTCTTCGCGCCCAAATCGAACCTGTAGAGCAGCCCTTCGCTGTTATAGATCAGCGCCTTGCCGTCCGCCGTCCAATTCGGGGCCTGGAGCGAACGGGGGGACTGGAAGACGACGGTCCTGTCCCCGCTTTCGACGTCAAGGACCTCCAGATTGCTCCCGATATAATCCTGGTAGGGTACGAAGTCCCCATTCGCCGGGATGACGACACGCACGTTGGAGAACCTGGCCTCTTCGGAGACTTGGGCATCGTGCGAGCAGACGAAAAGGCCGATATAGACCTCGTCGCCCAGCCCGATGTCCCGGACCCGTTCGCTGGCGAAGGTTTCGCCGTAACGCGCCGCCGACATGATGTAGGTGTTGCCCTTGCGCTCGAGCTGGATGATGTCCGCCGCCCGGACGGACATCCGAATTTCTTCCGTATCTTTGCCCGAAGCCTTGCGGAACTGGAGGGACGTCAGCCCATCGCCGTGGATGACGGCAGCGGCGTGAGGTGAGCTGGGGTCGAGGGTTGAGCGGACCATCCAGCCGGTCTTCCGGTGGGCCATGACGCCCCTGCCGATGAATTCGACCCTCGCGCTGAGGATGAAATCGCCTTTCAACCGCTTCCAGACGAAGTGGAACTCGTCCGTGCCGAACCACATGTTCGCGCCGGCGCCCTCGACAAGATATTCCTGCTTTTGTGGGTCATAGACCGCCCTGCCGGGCAATTGGACAGGACCGATGTCGCCGTGGCTTTTGAAAAGGCCAAGAGGCTGACCCACGAGCTGGGCGGAGGGAAGATTCGGGTCGGTTTGGGCGTCCGGACGCGCCGCGACCGAGACCGTGCCTGCCGCCAGGGCGATCGCGCAGAGGATCATCGCGGCTGCCGCGGCCGCGCGCAGCCTGCCGACGGTCTTCATCTTGTTCATAGGGGCCTCTCTTCTATCGGGGATCGGGCTCATTCAAAGCATCCGGCAAGATGATAGACCAATGCCCGGAATTTTGCCAGAACCTGGAATGATCGTCCCCTTGAAGCCACCGGCGGCTTGTGTTAGTGTTCAGTAATCCATAAGTCACGGGAGGAAGCCATCATGAGCGCGAAAATCGATATCCAAAAAC
>Ga0315291_10000585_pt1 | contig 48524 bp, 62 predicted proteins | sample YL17G12_20_MG_FD_203070 | JGI IMG/M metagenome (GOLD analysis project Ga0315291, IMG submission 203070) | Sediment microbial communities from Yellowstone Lake, YNP, Wyoming, USA - YL17G12_20 | ecosystem: Environmental > Aquatic > Freshwater > Lake > Sediment | place: USA: Wyoming | collected...
CAGCCCCTGTCGATACATGATCCGCTCTGTACGCGCTACCGGCAACATGCCGGTACACGCCCCGGCCGGGCCGACTCCTGATTGTACCTGGCGACACGCGGGCCGTGCGCCACCGGCCGGCGCAGGTGAGGCGATGGGCTGCGTGACAGTATCGGCGGGCGTCGCCCGGGCAGGGTGTGCCCGTGGCGGTGTAGCGGCCGGGCTCCGTCCCGGCCGTGGAAGGCCACACGTCCAACTACGGCCGGGACAGAGCCCGGCCGCTACGCGGCCGCCGATACTGTCACGCACCCTAGGCGATGAGCCTTACCAGCGCTTCGGTCGCGATCCGGCGGATGCGCGGGCTCGCAGAGTCTTGCGCGGTCCCCGCGCGCGCCCACGCCGCAGCAACCTGCCGCCGTTGGAGACCAACGCGCCGCGCGGGGCGCGGCCTGGCTGGGCCGCGTTCTCGACCCGCGCTTGTGGCGGGGCCGCGGGCCGCGGCGGCCGTGCCCGCGCGTCGCGCTGCCCAGGCACGTCGGCCGCGCGCTGCAGCGGCGTGCGTAGCAGCGCCTCGATCGCCCGCAAATCCCCGCGCTCTTCCGCGGTACAGAAGGAAACTGCCGTGCCGGGCGCCCCCATGCGGCCGGTGCGTCCGATGCGGTGTACGTAGGTCTCCGGCTCGGTCGTCAGGTCATAGTTGATCACGTGGGAAATGTCGTCGATGTCCAGGCCGCGGGCCGCGATGTCGGTCGCTACCAGTACGGGCGTGTGGGCAGAACGGAAGTCGGCCAAGGCGCGGGTGCGCGCCCCCTGGCTCTTGTTGCCGTGCAGCGCCGCCGCGTGTACGCCGGCCTGCATGAGGTGCCGCGTGACCTTGTCCGCCCCGTGCTTGGTGCGTGTGAATACCAGCGCCCGCGTGTGCGGCGTATGCGCCAGCAGACGTGCCAGCAGCGCCGGCTTGTCCGCTCTCTCCACATAATGCACCCAGTGCGCCACGCTGGGGGCAGGCGACGACAGCCGTGCCACCTGCACCGGAACCGGCTGGCAGAGGATGTCGCCCGCGAGCTCGCGGATCGCGGCAGGCATCGTCGCCGAGAAGAGCAGCGTCTGGCGCCGCCGCGGTACTTGAGCGAGAATCCGGCGTAAGTCGGGCAGAAAGCCCATGTCGAGCATGCGATCGGCTTCGTCGAGAACCAGGACTTCCACGCCCGCGAGTTTGACCACGCCCTGCCCCATGAGGTCGAGCAGACGCCCCGGCGTGGCCACCAGGACGTCCACGCCGGCCCGCACCGCGCGGACCTGTGGGTTTTGGTTCACGCCGCCGAACACCACGGCCTGCCGCACGCCGGTGTACTGGCCATACGTGCGAAAGCTTTCGTAGATTTGCTGTGCGAGCTCGCGGGTGGGGGCCAGCACCAGGGTGCGGATTCGCGCCCCTGGCGTCGTCCCGCGCGACGCGCGGTCGCTCAACCGCTGCAGGATGGGCAGCGCAAACGCGGCCGTCTTGCCGGTGCCGGTCTGGGCACAACCGAGCACGTCGCGGCCGGCAAGCACATGCGGAATGGCACTGGACTGGATGGGGGTGGGGGTACGGTAGCCTGCCGTGCGTACTGCACGCAGGAGCGGCTCAACGAGCCGCAGGTCTTCAAAACGCATTCGGAACTTTCCTCAAAGGCCCCAGGCGGGGATGTGTCGGACGCGCCTCGCGTCTGCCAAAGCCATCGGTGCCTGGCTGTGCTCCAATGGCTGTCTATTCCACGGGATGCAACATCACGGTACGCGACTGGCGCCGCGGTGTCAAGCTGTAAGTCCCTATCTTATTTTGGGTCGCGTTTGGCCGCACGGCCCGGTTGTGGCAGGATCGCGGTTATATGGCCCGCGTCTATCTGGAAACGAGCTTTTTTAGTGCCTGCGTCAGCACCCGGACCAGCGCAAAAAGCGTCGCCAGGCGCGAAACCAGCATCGAATGGTGGCAAACGCAGGCGGTGCGGCACGAGCTATACGTGTCGGATGAAGTTGTTGTGGCGGCTGATGAACTCCGCCCCCTTAGAGCGCCTATCCGAACCCCGCCCGCAAGGGCGGGGCGGCCTTGGCCCGTCCGCCGCGGCGGACGTGGCGGGCTCTGTTAGGAGGTCTTACGGGGAGGGTACGGCGGGGGTCGGATGCGCGGCGTTTCGCTCCCACGATTCAGACGCCAGGTTCGACGCGTTTGCGTGATTCTGGCGACCGCGAAACAAACGCCGTTTCACCCTTGCGAGCATAGCGCAACGCCCGGCGCTTGTCACCCAGTGTCACGACAGGTAGCCGCCCACCCTCATACTCTCCGGTCGTTCGGGTAATCATCCCAAACGGCCACGGGCACAGCCCGAACTGCCCTGCCGAAACGAACCTCCTCCGTCAATCGCACGCGCACTCGGACCCGCAGCGGAAAGAACCTGCGGACGGCGCTCCTTTTTTCCCTGAGCGCCGCCCATCAATACGGCTTCGCCCGCTCCCCGAGCTCGCTCTTTCCGTCGGGTAGCCGCGACTGGTATACCCAGATTCCACCATCTTGCGACACCACGGCCGCGACACTTTCGCCCGTCTTCTCCGTAACGTTCGCCGCCGTTGCTCTGCGACCGCCAGCGCTCCGAAAGTAAACCCGAAAGGCCAGCAATCGTCCCTCACTATCGAGTACAAGTGCACCATCCTGGCGAAGGTAGTGTAGCAACTGGACATCCGTGGCCTTTGTGATATTCAGGTCGCCTGAAATAGCTCTGTGACGGGAAACCGGAACTGGAGCCGCGTCGCTGGAACCTGGTAGCCAGCGCTCAAAAGTATCCGCGTCCTTCACAACATACGCCGCGGCTCCCGTGCGCGTTTCACCGAGAAACACCATCGCCTCGTAAAGCCGCCACAAGACTTCCGCGGATGCTGCGGTCTCCCCAAAAGCCAGCGTCCACGCCTGTCGCAATTGCCCAATGTTGCTGTCCAGATCGCGGAAGATATAGCCACCGCCATCCCGCGCATGCATCAAGTGGAATCGCAGTGCTCCGTGCGCATAGATGCGAATAGCTTCTGCAGGCTTAAACCAGGCCACATAGCGAACCCAGTCCGCATGGCAACCGACTGTCCCGCCTTCCGCCAACCGACATTGTCCTGTGGCTTCGCAATACCGCTTATGTGCACCAGCGGCGTCAATGCGGCCATCGTGCAGATGCGGGCGCCGGATAGTCGCTGCACCGCGGTATGCGTAGTCAACAGTATTATCACTGATGTGTTCTTCGATTACTGCCACTGGCAAATCGAGACCGCCCGGTGCCCGGACGCTCATTCTCCTCGCATTGTCCCTCAGTGATTCCAGTAAGTCGGGTTTGCCATTCACGTAGCGAAAAACGACCGGCCCAATCGGTTCAGACTCCCCAGCGCCGGGATTCTCGATGGTCCTCAGAAGCGGATCGCACGGGAAGCTTTCCATTCCCGGACGTTGGAGTCCGCACACGGTGGGGCGGAGCTGCAGTCGTCCGAGGGCCCCATCTGCAACGCATACAATTGCTAGTGATAATTCCCGCCCTTCTTCTTCGGTGCCCACAAAGGTGATAATCATCTCACCGATGAACGACGCCGCTGCCTTAACTGATAAGTCCAGTGCGTCGCTCACAGCGGCTTACCCCCCACAGCCGGGTGGGTCGGCGCAAACGGTCTGTCCTTGCGAACCGCCTTTTGTGCGAGGCAGATCCAAGCGATCCGCAAACGCTCAACGAGTGGCAGTGCCGCAGGCTTGCCGGGGGGCAACGATTTCTGCGTCACATCGCTCGGCAACACTCGCTGATCGGTCGTCAGCTCCTGCAGCCGAGCGGACAGCGAGAACAGACGGGGCGATTCGTCGGTTACTAGTTCGCGCTTCGGTGACGCATCATAACGATCGCGCGATACTTCACGCTTTGTGTCCTCCCTTATACTCTGGGATTCCTCGCGCTTTGACGTTGGCACTGGACCCCGGGTTTCGAGGGCGAGCCCCGAAACACATCGAGAAGGGGTCGCCGTATCAGGCGCCTGTTCGATCAGGGGCGCGGTGTGCGCCGGTAATGGAACGGAAGTAGAAATGCCAGCTTGTGCGGCTAGGGCCTGAAGCTTCCTCGCTAGGGTCTTGAGCTCCCCCATGTCCACGGGCCGCCCGCGCGTGCTCTGCTTTCGCAACTCTTCGAAACGCAACAAGAGGCGCCGGATTTGCCGTTCAACGTCCTTCATGCCGGGTCTCCGCCTAGTCCTCTTGTCGCGACTGCGTGACAGCGCGGAAGAACTCTTGCAGGTCGGGTGCCACCTCCGGCTTCTTCGTATCCCAGTCCGGATACGCAGCGCGACAGAGCACGTCGATCAGGCCCCGAAGGCACAACACGCTTCCGACACAGCCCTTCGTGTTCTGGTTTCGCTCCGCGATCCTGCCGTCCGCGGCCGTCAGAAGCGAGACCCGGGATTTCAACGCCCGGTCCCTCAATTCCGAGCGTGCCCGTTCCCGCGAAAGGGCCGTGGTACCTGCCGTGATCGGATTCACGGCATCGTCCAGCCGCTCGGCAAACGCATCAAGCAGATAGCGGGCACGGGCGTGCAGGTACAAGCGGTGGGGGGTACGAGTCAGCATGGCGACCTCATTGGAAGGCTCGTGCCATACCTCCCATGTTACATCTAGGGCAGTCACTCTATCCCGCAGGTCGGCCAGATCAAAATCCTCAAAGTACATCCGGGACGTCCAGTCATAGGGGCTCGCATCTGCCACTACTGCCGCCGTTGTGATACCCAGCAGCCGTTTGCACGCGGCGATGTACTTCACGAGATACTCACCCGTCATGTCGCTCGCTTTGTGCGTGTAGTCCAAGAGTTTCTGCGCGTCGGTCTCGAGTTCACGTCGGCGATAGACGATCTCCTGGCGCGTTGCACGCTCTTTTCGCAGCTGATCCAACTCCTTGAAGGCATAGAAGGTCTGACCCTCGCTCCAGGCCACCACGTCCCCTGCGGTGGTCGCCCGCGTAATGTTGTCGGCGGGACTGATCGCGTCCCCCGTGTCCGCCAGGAGCAATTGCCAGATACGCGGATTGGCGAGGAGATACTGTACGTCGATGTTGTGCGCGCTTAGCCAGTTCTGGCAGTTCCTGCAGAAGCACGTGAGGGCGATCTCGCCCTGTCCCGCACTCATGCCCCAGAGGTCCTGCGTCGGAATCACGATCTTCTGGATGCCGAGGTTCGCGGCCTGGCATTCCTTGGCCAGGTCCTGCAGGCACAGCTCCAATGCCTGGAGGGTTGCCGGGGACACGATGCAGCACTGTGGGCTCGACCGATTCAGGTTGTCCTTCACGTGCGCTGCTCCGCTGCGCACAAACGGCAGCGTAACGTTTAAGGCCAACCAGAACTCCAGGTTGCGTTCGCTGCAAAACTTCAGCACGGAGATGACGTCAGTCTCCGGGAAGTCCTTGCCTATCAATTCGTCCGGAAGCGGCGGCTTGCAGAAGACCGACGAGTTGAAGTTCGGTCCACGATGCCCCCAGGCCGGGAAAACGAGACCCTCTACGGTTTCCTGCCAATATTCCCCGCAGTCCTCGATGATCTTCGGCAGTGGATGATGTGCCGGAATTGCCGCGTGACTGATGTCGATGAGCATGTCGGTCCCTCGGAACTGTCCAGATTGCCAAAGTCAGCGAGCCCGGATTCAGACGCCGGTCCGGGCATGCGCGCTCGTTTCGGCGCAAGATGCTACGCCGTGCTCGCACGGGTTGCAAGCGCAAGCATTTGACGCGGCCTCGCTGCAACTCAGCCCCCTCTTCGCGGTCCTATCCTTCCAGCCGGCCGGCCTAGAAAGGCCATGGCAGACGGCGCGCCACAATATCTTGAAGGAGCCGGGCTCGACCGGCAGGGCTTGGAACCCCCACACGCGGCCGGTTCCAAACCTCCCGCGCCCCCTTCGTTCCCCTCCACGGGCCCGTCCCCGCCGCATGCACTTCGCCAATCCCCGCCAAACTCCGCCAATCCCGGCCAATCTCTTCGCGCTTCGCGCCCTTCCGTCCTTCGTGGTGAATACTGAACACGGGAAGCCACGCAGGCACGGAGGACCGAATCTGTGTCCATCAGCGTAATCCGTGGATCGTCTCGAGTGTCCGTCGCTTCGTGGCTTCGTCGCTACGTCGCTTGTGTCTCCCTTGGCGCTCTCGGCGTCTTGGCGGTTCGCTACGTCCCGATAACGAAGATGATCAAGAGGGGGGTACACACATTTGGCAATCTTGATCACCTTCGGCTGGCGCTATCAAAAACGCGGTTGGGCCTCGTCAGGCGTAACTGTGCAGCCCGACGATGTAGAAATTCACGACCCACCAGTTGAACGCCATCATGGCGCAGCCGGCCAGGGACAGCCAGGCCGTCCACAGGCCCTTGTTGCGGACCAGCAGGCGCAGGTGAAAGAGGATGGCGTAAACCAGCCAGGTGTTCATCGCGAAGACCTCTTTCGGGTCCCAGCCCCACGGGCGGCCCCAGGAGTAGTCCGCCCAGACGGCACCCAGCACGATCCCCACGAACAGCAGCACAAACATCATGTTCAGCATGATCAGGTGACTCCAGTCCATCCGCTGGAGCCACTCGGGCACCGCCGTGCCACGTCCCTCGTCGCCGGGCAGCGCGCCCGCCAGCGCCGGCACGGCTCCGGCGGGGCTCAGCACTGGACCTCGCAGCCGGGCAGCGTAGTACCCGATCAAGTAGACGACCGCGATGACGGCCGCCAGGAAGATCAGCGCATAGGCGGCGATGATGAGCGTCGTGTGCAGGCGCAGCATCAAGTCGTCCAGAATGCCCATCATCGAGGTGAGCTCGCCGGGCAGGACTTGGTTCGCCAGCAGCAGCGCGAAAAAACCGGTGACGTGGGCCGCGAGCAGGAAGACGCGCACGCGGTAGATCAGCTCGACGACGAGTGCCAGCACAATGCCCGCCCACGCGGACGCGGTGATGGCCTCGAACATGTTCGCGACCGGGATGCGGCCCAGGATGTACCAGCGCAGGCCGAGACCGTAAGCGTGCAGGGCCAGCGCCACCAGGAGCAGGACGAGGGCGATGAGCCACGGCGTACGCCAGCGGGTCAGTAGGGCCCAGACCCCGACCAGTGAGCCGAGGGAATAGATCCAGTAGGCCCAGGTGAACTTGCCCCAGGCGTAGTAGCGGGCCTCGGCAGCGCGCTGCGAGTGGGCAGGGTATACGCCCGGCGCGGCGAGCGTGGGGAGAACCTCGGCCAGCCGGTTCAATCGTTCCTGTACGGCCGTTGCGTCGCCGGCCAACCAGGCCTTTCGCAGCCCTTCCCAGCTGCCGACCACGACCGCGGCCTGCTCCGGCGTGATGCCGGCCACGGGGCTGCCGAAGCGGGCGCGGATTTCTTCTGGCGGCAGTGCGCGGGCCTCCGGGGTGAGCAGGGCGGCGTTGGGCTTGAGGTCGTCCGGGGTGTGCCACGCCGCGGCGGGGTCGTCGCCGGGCTGCGGCACGATGTGCAGCAATTGGGGCAGCGCCAGCGCGATGGTCTGGGCGTTGCGGACCCGCCCGATGGCCCGCCCCAGCTCGAAGCGCGGCTCCAGGTCGCGCAGCCGCTGGAGCACGGTGGGGTCCATCAGCTCACGCGGCGTCATGTAGCCTTCGGCCTGGATTTGGCGGCGGTCCTTTTCCGGCAGGTGGGCGCTCAAATGGATCTGCACGCCGCGGTCGCGGATTTTGACGACCGGCGAGTCGAGGTACGCCTCGTGGTTGAAGAGCAAGTCGAAGAGCGAGGCGACCGGGGAAAGGCCGGGCAGGTACTCGCGGCCGCACATGGCGGCGACGGACTCGCGGGCGAACGACTCGAGCGTTTTGTAGCGGCCGGCGTCCTGCACCACGATCAGCCGCACCTGGCGCCAGTCGAGCTTCTGCTCCAGCTCCTGAGCCTTGGCGGAAGCGGCGAACGGCTGGCTGCCGGCGAGGGTGGCGGAAACGGCGCCGAGCAAGACCGCGCCGATCAGCCACCGCGGGCGGCTACGCGGGCACTTCGGACGTCGATGTAGACAGCTCATGGCTGGTTTCTCGCTGCAAAAGTCCCGAACTGGTCTCGCGGGCGGCCAGGCGCCGGCGAAGGATGAGCGGTTTGACGTAGAAGGCATAAAGGGTGCCCAGGACGATCAGCACGCAGCCCCAGGTCATCGGCCAAATGCCCCGGCTGTTGCCGACGCCCAGGATCGTCCAGCTCCAATGGTCGCTCGCCGCACCGCTCTGAAACAGGGTGTAGGGGCCAACCGTGTATGTCTGGTTGGTGTAAACGGCCGCCGCCACGGGCGGTGCAGTTCCGGCTTGCACGAGGAAATCGCTGCGCCACGACTCCGCGCTCTGCCGGCCTGGAAAGAACTTCACGCTGAGCTTGCCCCCGGCCAGCAGGGCCCCGAGGTCGTGCGGGTACCGGCTGTATACAAACTCCCAGACCTCGGAAGAGCTCGGCGAGCGTACACGGACGGGGACTGCGTCAACGTCGGGGTACTGGCTGAACGGGCACCACTGCGTCTCGGACCAGCCGGCCGAATCGCCCTGGCCGGTGAACTGGAGGCGGATGGCCGACGGCCCGCGGCCCAGGCCCGGGCGGCGCAGCTCGAGCGGCTGAACGCGCGGCACAATCTGCACTTGCGCCATGTCCGCGGATGCCAGCTCGCTTTCGGTCAGCCGCCGCGCATCTTGCGTGTAGGCATCAAAGCCGGTCTCACTCGTGTAAGGCAGGTAGCCGGTGATCTCGACCTCGAACGGCAGCTCGGGGGTACTCGGCCGGACCGGCATCCGCCAATGCTCGAACCAGCTGGTCGGGATGCGCAACCCGGCGACCGTGAGGCACAGGCGCACGCGTTTGGAGGGCACCTCGTTGCCGCGCACATCACGGACCGGATAGCCCGCATCCAAATAGCGTTCGCGGGACCACGGCAATTGCGGCAGGGCGGCGTAGCACTGCGAAGCCTGCGGATCGTTCAGCTTGCGGTAGTACAACGCCGCCAGCTCGTGATCGTAGAAGCGGCTGGTCGGCGCGTGCGTTCGCAACTGCAAGGCCAGGCCGCCCTGCATTTCCGTCCGGCGTGGGGTGGCGGCGGACAAGGAGATCACCTTGGGCGGATCGTCACCGACCTGGGCTTCGAGCTTGACGTCGGTAACCGGCGTCAGGCCGGCCCCGTGCGTCTCGAGCACCCGGAGGCGCGCCACGGTCTGCCCGGTTCCGGACAGGCCCTCCCAACTCTGGTCCGGCGCGGCCAGAAAGCTGTCGATGGTGCGTGCAGCGCCGCCTTTGGTTTCCACGAGCTCGATGCGCGGCGAGAACAGCAGCACATCGCCTTCGACCTTGCTGCCGAAATACACGGCGGCCCCGCCGACGAGGAGCAGCAGGCCGACGTGCGTGATGATTCCGCCGGCGCCGGCCGCATCCCACCGGCTGCGCAGGAGGGTCGCGAGGGCCAGCGACAGGCAAAACAGGCCGCACAGGCCCGCGAAGAGCCAGTGGCGGAACACCTGCATCTCGCTCATCTCGATCGCGCCGCGTACCTGCGGCAGGGCGGACATGATCGAACCGTATACAAGAATAAGGAACAAAAGCGCGACCCCGAGCCACGCGCTGGAGAGGAAGCGCAACAGTCCATGGTTGCGCCAGGCACCCGGTCTTTGCGTCATACGCCGCATCTCCACGGTGACGATAGCTTTACGTCAGAACAGCCCGTCGGTGGTCCGCACGTCCGCAGCGCGCTAGGGCGCGCGTCCGGTGGCCGTCGCTGCTGATGATAGCCGACTCGTGCACGCTGGCCTGCAACGTGCGCGCGTCGGGAAGGCCCACGGCGGCGAGCTGAGCGCGGGACATATCGCGCAATGTCCGGACGCCAGAGGCGGCGACATCATCCCCGATGGTTGCGCCGGCGTCCAATGCGACGCGAGGGCAAGCCGGCGTACTAATTATCGGACCTTCAATGTGCACCTGGGGTTGCGGGTCCCGCCCGCAGGTGTTGCCGCATCGCACACAGCGCCGGAGGACGGGCGTGTGACAACATCGGCGGCCTCGTAGCGTCGCCCCCCCGTGGGCGACGTAGAAAGGCGGTGGCCCTCCGTATTCCACGTCGGTCCCGGCGCGCCGGGAGGGCCGACGCTACCCTTCCGGCCGCCGCACGCGGCGACCGGCGCGTCCCCGCCGATGCTGTCACGCACCCCGGAGGACTTTTTCTGGAACGTGGCCCCTTGACGCAGGATGCGCTGCGGCTATGCTAATTGGTCTCGGCGCCGTTTGGCCGGGACGTGAGTCGGGGCAAGAGATTGGCTGCGCAGAGGTAAAGAGCCTCATGGCGGGCGAGCGGATTCGTATTCGGATGGAAGCCTACGACCACCGGGCGTTGGACGCTTCGGCGCAGGAGATCGTGGATCAGGCCAAGCGTACCAGCGCACGAGTCTGTGGGCCGATTCCACTGCCCACGCGGATCGAGCGCTACACGGTCCTCCGTTCGCCCCACATTGACAAGAAGTCGCGCGAGCAGTTCGAGATGCGCACCCACAAGCGAGTGATCGACATCTTCGAGCCGACGTCGCGCACGATGGAAGCGCTCAATCGTCTGGTTGTTCCAGCCGGCGTGTTCGTCAAAATCAAGGCCTAGGCGACGACATCGCCAGCCGTTTGGTTTGCTCGTGAGGCGGGACCGAGCCCGTGGAGCCGCCTCTACCAGGAGTGCCGAGGTATGTACCCGGCGATACTCGGAAAAAAGGTCGGCATGACGCAGGTCTTCGAGCCCGGCGGGCAGCGCATCCCCGTCACGCTCGTCGAGGCCGGTCCGTGCGTAGTCATGCAGGTGAAGACCGCGGACGGCCCGGACGGCTATCACGCCGTCCAGCTCGGGTTCGACGACGTCAAGCCGCACCGCTCCACGCTCGCGGAGATCGGTCATGCCCGCAAGGCGCAGACCGCCCCGAAACGCTTCGTGCGGGAGATCCGCCTGAGCGAGGCCGCCGACAAGAACATCGGCGACACGGTCACGGTCGGCCTGTTCACGGAAGCCGGCGTGAAGTTCGTGGACGTCATTGGGGTCACGAAGGGCCACGGTTTCCAGGGCGTTATGAAGCGCTGGGGCTTTGGCGGAATGCCGGCCTCGCACGGTACCGAGCGGAAGCACCGCTCGCCGGGCAGCATTGCGGCCCGCTGCCAGAACCGCGGTACCAGCGGCGCACTCAAGAAAGGCAAGCGCATGCCGGGGCACATGGGCCACGTCCGCCGGACGACGCCCTGCCAGCCGCTGGTCGGCGTCGATGCCGAGCGCAACCTGCTGTTGATCCGGGGCTCGATTCCGGGGCCGAACGGCGGCTACGTGATCGTGCGGAAATCGAAGACGCGCTCGTAGTAGTGGAAATGGTGTGATGCTAAGCGTACCGGTATACAACCCGTCCGGCGAGAAGGTCGGCGACGAGTCGATCGACGAGGCCTTGCTGGGTGGCCAGGTCAACGTGGCGCTGCTCAAGCAGGCCATCGTGACATATCACGCCAACCGCCGGCAAGGCACCGTGCAGACCAAAGGCCGCTCCGACGTCGAGGGGTCAACGCGCAAGCTGTTCCGGCAGAAGGGCGCGGGACGGGCCCGGATGGGCCCCGTGCGGACGCCGCAACGCCGCGGCGGCGGCATGGCCTTCGCCAAGCGGCCGCGTGATTACCGGCAGGCCCTGCCGACGAAGATGCGCCGGCTGGCGCGGAATCAGGCGGTGCTGGCCAAGATTCAGAGCGATGACGCGCTGATCATTGAGGGGCTGAAGATCGAGACGCCGAAGACGGCGCCGTTTGCGAAGCTGCTGGTGGCCGTGCATGCGGAGCGCGGCTGCGTGTTCGCGACCAACGGCATCGACTACCCGGTTTACCGGAGCGGACGGAACATCCCGCGGACCGAGATCGCCGACGTGGCGGTGCTGAACGCGTATCAGATTCTCTCGCGCCGCAAGCTGATCTTCACGCGGGAAGCGTTCAGCCGGTTCAAGGACATCGTCGGGGCCGGCCGCGGCGGGGAGGACTAGGTAATGGACATTTACCATATTGTCATTCGCCCGCTGGTGACGGAGAAGAGCACCTATCAGGCGCGGCAGAGCGCGAAAGAGCACGGCGGCACGTACAGCTTCGAGGTGCATCCGCTGGCCAACAAGGCGGAAATCAAGGATGCCGTCGAGAAGATTTACCGCGTCAAGGTGGTCGACGTGCGGACGTCGAACCGGCCCGGCAAGCTGCGCCGGTTTCGCTACCGGTATGGCCGCACGCGGCAGACGAAGAAAGCCGTCATCACGGTCGACAGGGACAGCCACATTGACCTGTTCTAGGAGTGCTTATCAGAACCCCGCCCGCAAGGACGGGGTGGTGCCCGCCACTGGCGTGGCGGGTTCTGTTCGGAGTGCTGAGCCAGGCGCGTAGGCGCAAGGAAACTCGGATGGGCGTCATAATTTACAAGCCGACCTCCGCCGGAAGGCGAAACTCAAGCGTGAACGACCTCGCCGAGGTTACGTTCAAGCACGAGAACCGGCCGGAAAAGTCGCTCGTCGAGCCGCTCAAGCGGCGCGGCGGCCGCAACCACTCGGGGAAGATTACGTCCTGGCACCGCGGTGGCGGTCACAAGCGCATGTACCGCATCATCGACTTCAAGCGGAACCTCGATGACCAGCCCGGCCAGGTCCAGGAGGTTCAGTACGACCCGAACCGCACGTGCCACATCGCGCTCGTCCAATATCCCAGCGGCGAGAAGCGCTACATCCTGGCCCCGGTGGGGCTCAAGGCCGGCGACGTGGTCGAAAGCGGCCAGAAGGTCGAGCCGAAGATCGGCAATTGCATGCCCCTGGCGTCGATCCCGATTGGCATGGCGGTGCACAACATTGAGATGTGCGCCGGGCAGGGGGGCAAGCTGGTGCGCACGGCCGGCGGCCAGGCCCGCCTGATGGCCCGCGAGGGGAACTGGGCGACGATTCTGCTGCCTTCGGGCGAGATGCGGCAGGTGCGGGTGGAGTGCCGCGCGACCGTCGGCCAGCTCGGCAACCTGGACCACCAGAACGTAACCATTGGCAAGGCTGGCCGGTCGCGGCACATGGGCCGGCGCCCGCACGTGCGCGGCAAAGCGATGAATCCGCACGCGCACCCCCTGGGCGGCGGCGAAGGCCGCAGCAACGGCGGCCGGCATCCGTGCTCCCCGTGGGGCAAGCTGGCCAAGGGCGGCCGGACGCGCAACCCGCGGGCCCGCTCGAACCGGCGGATTCTGCGGCGGCGCATGACCAAGTCGTACGGGGAAGCCAAACTGCGCAGGAAGTGGTAGTCCCGGCGCGCCGGGACAGAGGAGCGACGATGACGCGTAGCTTGAAGAAAGGACCGTACGTGGATGAGGCGCTGTTCCGCAAGGTGCAGACGGCGCGCCTCGCGGGGGCCCACGCCCCGCTGCGCACCTGGAGCCGGTCCTGCACGATCGTGCCCGAGTTCGTGGGCATGCACTTTGAGATCCACAACGGGAAGAACTTCATCAAGCTGTACGTGACCGAGGACATGGTGGGCCACAAGCTGGGCGAGTTTGCGCCCACCCGGACGTTCCGGGCGCATACGGCGCGCCAGGCGGCGGCGAAGTAGTTCGAGCGGAGAGAGTCACAGATGCCCTGGAGAGCAACGCACCGCTTCGCCCGCATCGCGGACCGCAAGGCCCGCCTGGTGGTGGACCTGATCCGCGGCCTGCCCTGCAACCAGGCGGTCGACGTGCTGCGCTACACGCACCGCCGGGCGGCGACGCTGGTCGACCGCGTCCTGAAGTCGGCCATGGCCTGCGCCAACGAGCAGGAAGCGGCGATGAACAAGCTGTTCGTGGTGGAAGCCCGCGTGGACCCGGGACCGATCATCAAGCGCTTCCGCGCCAAGGACCGCGGCCGGGCGCATTCGATTCACAAGCGTACCAGCCACATCAGCGTGGTCGTGGACGAAAAGGAATAGCACGTGGGCCAGAAGTGTCATCCCATCGGGTTCCGCGTCGGCATCACCCAAGGCTGGATGTCGCGCTGGTATGCGCCCAAGCCCGCGTTCGGCACGTTCCTCGTCGAAGACGAGATGATCCGCAAGTACATCGATGCCTCGCTGAACAAGCAGCCGCCCTTTGCGGGCGTGTCCAAGGTCGAGATCGAGCGCACCCGCGACGAGGTCAAGGTGATCCTGCACACCGCCCGGCCGGGAATGGTGATCGGGGCCAAGGGCGCCGAAGTCGACAAGCTTAAAGAGCGGCTCGAGGACCTGATCGACCGGCGGGTGTCGGTCAACATTATGGAGATCAAGGCCCCCGACCTGGACGCCTTCCTGGTCGGCCTGTCGATCGCCGAGCAGCTCAAGAAGCGGATGAGCTTCCGGCGGGTCATGAAGCAGAAGTGCGAGACCGCGATGGAGGCGGGGGCCAAAGGCGTCAAGATTATCTGCTCGGGGCGGCTCGGCAACTCCGAGATGGCCCGCACCGAGACGCAGATGCTGGGCTCGATCCCGCTCCAGACGCTCCAGGCCGAAGTCGACTACGCCCTCACGACGGCGATCACGACCGTCGGGGCGATCGGGATCAAAGTGTGGATTCACCGCGGCATGTATGGCGAGCAGCCGGTCGACCGGCCGGAGGGTCGTTTCCGCCGGCGGGCGCGCCGCTAGTGCGTTAAGGAGTTGTGGCCATGAACATGCCGAAGCGCGTCAAGTTCCGCAAAGCCCAGAAGGGGCGTATCCGCGGGAATGCTACGCGCGGGAACACGGTGGCGTTCGGCGACTTCGGCTTGCAGGCCCTGGAAGCCGGGCGGGTGACCGCCCGGCACATCGAGGCCGGGCGTGTCGCGGCCTCGCACTACCTGGCGCGCGAGGGTCGCGTCTATATCCGCATCTTCCCGCACAAGCCGGTCTCCGCCAAGCCGCTCGAGACGCGGATGGGCAAGGGCAAGGGCGAGCCGCAGTTTTGGACGGCGGTCGTCAAGCCCGGGACGGTCATGTACGAGATAGGCGGCATCGGCGAGGACGTGGCCAAGCGGGCCCTCTTGCGCGTGGCCCACAAGATGCCGGTCAAGACGCGGTTTGTGTACCGGCGGCACAGCGTGTAGAGGCCAGCCATGAAGATGGAAGTAGTCCGGCACATGAAGACCGACGAGCTGCATAACGAGCTGGCGCACCTCCGGCGGCACCTGTTCGACCTGCGAGCGCAGGCGGTGACCGAGAAACTGGAGGATTCGACGCAGTTGCTCAAGGCCCGCCGGGACATCGCGCGGCTCTTGACCGTCCTGCACGAGCGCCACGAGTCGAATATCGAGCAGCGGCAGCGACACCTGACAACGCAGGCGGCGCGGCGCTAAGTCCGAGGAACCTGAAGCAGTGGTAACGGGATGATACCGATGACCGCGGACACACACAGCAACCGGGCGGTGACGCCTTCGGCAAAAGGCCGCCAGCGACGCGCGGCACGCGTCGGCGTCGTGACCTCGACCGGGCGGCAAAAGACGATCGCCGTCACCGTGTCCAACCTGGTGAAACACCGCAAGTACGGCAAGTACATCCGGCGGCGGACCGTCCTGCACGCGCACGACGAGAAGAACGAGTGCCACAAGGGCGACACCGTCGAGATCGCCGAGATGCGGCCGATCAGCAAGACCAAGTGCTGGCGCCTGGTGCGGATCCTGGGCCGCGCGCCGGCCGAGAAGGGGGCGGAAGGATGATCACGCAGTACACCCGGCTGGACGTGGCCGACAACACCGGCGCCAAGAAGCTCATGTGCATTCAGGTGCTCAAGGGCCGCTCGGCGCGGCAGGGCAAGCCGCGCCGCAGCACGGGCGGGGTCGGCGACATCGTGGTCTGCTCGGTGAAGCAGGCCATGCCCCAGTCCGACCTGAAGAAGGGGGACAAGGTGCGCTGCGTGGTCGTCCGCACCAAGTACCCCACCCGCCGCAAGGACGGCAGCTACGTCCGCTTTGACAGCAACGCGGCGGTGATTATCGACACCGAGAACAACCCCAGGGGCACGCGGGTGTTCGGGGCGGTGGCCCGCGAGCTGCGCGAGAAGAACTTCGCGAAGATCATCTCGCTGGCCGAGGAGGTCTGGTAGCCATGGCGGCGCGGATTCGCAAGGACGACCTGGTGATTGTGATCTCCGGGGATCACAAAGGGGCCAAAGGCAAGGTCCTGCGCGTGATCCCCGAGAAGCAGCGCGTGCTGGTCGAGGGCGTCAACCTGGTGTACCGGCACGTCCGCAAGAGCCAGCGCAACCCGCAGGGCGGCCGGATTCGCAAAGAGGCCCCGCTGCATATCTCCAAGGTCATGCCCCTGGACCCGAAGACCGACCGCGGCGTGCGCGTGCGGTTCGAGCGGGTCACGGACGCCGCGGGCAAGGTTACCCGGCGCCGCGTGTGTGTCGGGCGGCACGGCAGCGGCGCGGTGCTCGGTGAGGTGACGCACGTGGTGCGGAAGTCGAAAGGCGGGACCGGCTAATGCCCCGACTGCTCGAGAAATACCGGCAGGAGATCGTGCCCCGGCTCAAGACCGAGCTCGGCCGCGCGAACCTGATGTCCCTGCCGAAGATGGAGAAGATCGTCGTTTCGATGGGGCTGGGCAAGGCGGTCGCCGAGTCCGGCAGCAAGGCCCACGAGAACAAGCGTTTTGCCGAGGCCGAGGCGGCCCTGGCCACGGTGACCGGTCAGAAGCCGCTGGTCTGCAAGGCCCGCAAGAGCGTGTCGAACTTCAAGCTGCGGGAGGGCTACGACGTGGGCCTGAAAGTGACCCTGCGCGGGCAGCGCATGTACGAGTTCCTCGACCGGCTGGTTGCGCTGGCCGTGCCGCGCGTCCGCGACTTCCGCGGTCTGAACCCGGGCAGCTTCGACGGCCGCGGGAACTATGGGATGGGCGTGACCGAGTACGGCGTCTTCCCGGAGATCAACCCGGACAAGGTGACTTATCAGCAGGGCATGAATATCACGATTTGCACGACGGCGCGAAACGACAGCGAGGCACGGCTGTTGCTGACGCTGCTGGGGATGCCGTTCAGGAGCTAGGTGCACGATGGCGAGACTGGCGCTCAGGTTGAAGTGCAAGAAGCCGCCCAAGTACCGGGTGCGGGCCTACACGCGCTGCGAGCTGTGCGGCCGCGCGCGGGCCGTCTACCGCAAGTTCAAGATTTGCCGGTGCTGCTTCCGGAAGCTGGCCCTCGAGGGCCGGATTCCGGGGGTGCGCAAGGCCAGTTGGTAGGGGACGCTGACGATGCCGACTTCGGATCCCATTGCCGACATGCTCACGCGGATTCGCAACGCCAACTCGGTGGGCAAGAAGCGCGTACGTGTCAAGCGCAGTACCGTGTGCCTGGGCGTGGCCCACGTCCTGAGGGAAGAGGGCTACATCGCGGACTACCAGTCGATCGATGATGCGACCGGGCAGGGCGTGATCGAGATCGACCTCCGCTACGGGCCCCTGGGTGAGAAGATCATCCTGGCCCTGCAGCGCGTGAGCCGCCCGGGCCGCCGCCAGTACACCCGTGTGGACGGGCTGGGCCGCGTCCGCGACGGACTGGGGATTGCCATCGTCTCGACCAACCGCGGCGTGCTCAGCGACCGGCAGTGTCGGCAGCAGCGGGTCGGTGGCGAAGTGTTGTGCACCGTGTGGTGAGGCTATGTCGCGCATTGGCAAAAAACCGATTCCCATTCCCGCCGGCGTGAAAGTCGAAGTCGCCGGACAGGGGATCCATGTGGCCGGCCCCAAGGGCGAGCTCTCCTGGCAGCTCCCCACGCCGATCACGGCGGCGGTCGAGAACGACCAGGTTCTGGTGCAGCGCCCGGACGACGTGGCTCAGCATCGGGCCCTGCACGGGCTGTCCCGCGCCCTGATCGCCAACATGGTCAAGGGGGTCCTGGAAGGCTACCAGATCGGGCTGGAGATTTACGGCACCGGTTACAACGTCAAGGTCGATGGACGGCGGCTGCTGCTCAACTGCGGCTACTCCGGCCGCGGCGTCGGCCGGGTCGCGCAGTTCGACGTCCCGATTCCAGCCGGCGTCGAGATCAAGGTGCAGGTGCCCGCAGCCCGCGGCAATACCGAGCCCGCCCGCTTCTTCGTCGTCGGGCCGGACAAGCAGGCCGTTGGGCAGTTTGCGGCCGAGGTGCGCAAGCTCCGCCGGCCGGAGCCCTATTTGGGAAAGGGCATCCGTTATCTGGGTGAGCACATCCGCCGCAAGGCCGGCAAGGTCTTTGCGGGCGGTGCGGCCGGCGGCGGCTAGCCGTTGGGAGTGCGAGGAACGACCGCATGAAGAGAGAGCTGGTCAAGACGTGGCGACAGGCGCGGCGGGAGCGGCGCGTGCGGCGCAAGGTGCGCGGCGTGGTGGAGCGCCCCCGTTTGGCCGTGTCGCGCTCGGCGCGCAACATCACGGCACAGATCATCGATGATGACAGCGGCCGCACGCTGTGTATGGTGACCACCCAGTCCAGAGAGCTGCGCCCGCAGCTCCGCTACGGCGGCAATGTGGCCGCGGCGAAGCTGGTCGGAAAGTCGTTGGCAGAAAAGGCAAAGCAACTGGGCATCGTGCAGGTTTGCTTCGACCGCCGCGGGCACAGGTACCACGGCCGCGTCAAGGCCCTGGCCGAAGCAGCCCGCGAAGCCGGGTTGAAGTTGTAATCTAGCAGTAGCAGGACGGAAACGTATGGCAAGCAGACCCGGCTCAGGACCGCCCCGACGCAGCGGCGGACGCCGAGCAGATCGGTCGGATAGCGGCGACGAACGGAACATCGAGGATACCGTCGTCAAGCTGTATCGCTGTGCGACGGTCGTCAAGGGTGGGCGGCGTTTCTCGTTCGGGGCGCTGGTGGTCGTCGGCGACCGCCTGGGGCAGGTCGGCTACGGCTACGGCAAGGCGAACGAAGTCCCGATGGCCGTGGAAAAAGGCATCAAGCTGGCCCGCCGGGTCATGTTTCGCGTGCCGCTTAAGGGCACGACCATTCCCCATCGCGTGATGGGCAAGTTCGGGGCCAGCCGCGTCATGATGATCCCGGCCGCCCCCGGCACGGGCGTGATTGCGGGCGCGGCCCCGCGCGCCGTGCTCCAACTGGCCGGCGTCAAGGACGTACTGACCAAGTGCTACGGATCGACCAGCCCCAAGAACCTCGTCAAGGCCACCATCAACGGGTTAAAAGCCCTGCGGACGCGCAAGATGGTGGAGTCGCTCCGCGGCGTGACTTTGGATTTACCGCCCGAGCCTGAGCCGCTCAAGGCGGCCGTCAGCGTGGCGGCTGGGGCGGAAGGGCTGCCCGTGTCGGGCGCGGCGCCTGAGGTTCTGCCGGGGCGGTCCGCGCCGCAGTTCCCGGCTGCGGGAGAGGAGGCGCCGCATGAGGCTTGATCAGATCACGGCGCAAGCGGGGGCCCACCGGCGCCGGAAACGCGTCGGTCGTGGTGAGGCCAGCGGCCACGGGAAGACCTGTGGACGCGGGAACAAGGGTTGCCAGTCGCGGGCGGGTGGCGGCACGCGTCCGCTTCACGAAGGCGGCCAGATGCCCATCTTCCGCCGATTGCCCAAGCGCGGCTTCAGCAATTTCGAGTTTCGCACCGAGTACAAGGTGTTCAACTTGGCGCGCCTGGACAAGGTGTTCAGCGCCGGCCAGACGGTGAACGTGGAGTCGCTCCGGCAGCACGGTCTGGTGAGCGGCGAGGCGCCCCTGGTGAAGATCTTGGGCACCGGGGGCTTGTCCAAGAAGCTGACCGTCGAGGCCCACGCGTTCAGCGCCAGCGCCGCGGAAGCGATCGAGAAAGCGGGCGGAACCGTGCAGCGGATCGAACGAGGCACTCCGGCCGAGAAAGCGCGAGCCAAGCGTAACACGGCCAAGAAGAAAGCCGCCCAGCCGCAGCCGACCGACCCCGGCTGACGCCTGGCGGCGCGAGGTTAGACGCCGATGTTTCGTGCGTTCATTAACGTCTTCCGCGTTCCGGACCTCCGCAAGAAGGTTCTGTTCACGCTCCTGCTGCTGTGTGTCTACCGGATCGGCTTCTACGTGCCGCTGCCCGGCGTGAACCAGGACAAGCTGGCCAAGCACTGGCAAACCGCCGGGGGGGCCGCCGAGCAGGCCGCCGAGCTGTTTGCCATGTTCACCGGCGGCGACCTGGGCCAGAGCACGCTGTTCGGCCTGGGCATCATGCCGTACATCAGCGCGTCCATCATCCTGCAACTGCTGGTCACGGTGGTCCCGGCCCTGGAGAAGATCGCCAAGGAGGGGGAAAGCGGCCGGCGTAAGATCAACGAATACACGCGTTACACGACGGTGCTGCTCTGCGTGGTCCAGGCGACGTTCTGGGTCCGCTACCTGAACACGCAAGAGCTGGTTTACCCGGAGTTCCAGAACAACTGGCAGTTCATCATCATGGCGCTCACCGGGCTTATGGCCGGCACGATCGTCCTGATGTGGACGGGTGAGCAGATCGACGAGTACGGCATCGGCAACGGCATCAGCTTGATCATCATGGCCGGCATCATCGCCCGCATGCCCTACGTCTTCATCGAGGTCTGGCGCGGCTTTGCGGCGAGCATCGGCGGCGGTGGGGCAGCGTCCGGGGTCACGATGACGCCCGAGAAGATCGTGTTCCTGGTGGTGTTCTTCGTCCTGGTGGTGGCGGGCTCGATCCTGATCACCCAGGCGCAACGCCGGATTCCCATTCAGCAGGCCAAGCAGACGCGCGGCCGCCGGATGGTGGGCGGCATGCGGCATTACCTGCCGCTGCGGGTGAACCACGGCGGCGTCATGCCGATCATCTTCGCCAGCTCGTTCCTGCTGTTCCCCGGCGTGGTTCTGGGCTGGCTGTACACGGCCTGGCCGACGACGCTCTGGGGCATGCTCCAGGACTGGCTTCGCCCGGGGGCCTTTATTTACGACGTCTCCTATGTCGGGCTGGTGTACTTTTTTGCCTACTTCTGGGTGTCGGTCCAGTTTCGGCCCAAGGAGCTCTCGGACAACCTCCGCGACATGGGCAGCTTCATCCCAGGGTTGCGGCCGGGCAAGCGCACCGCGGACTACCTGGAATCGGTGATGGGGCGGATCACGTACGTCGGGGCGGGCTTCCTCGCCGCGATCGCCCTCATTCCCTCCATCGTGGCCACGCAGCTCGAAATCCCGTACCGGATTTCGGCCTTCCTGGGCGGGACCGGCCTGCTGATCGTGGTCAGCGTCGCGCTGGACCTGATCCAGCGGATGGAAGCCAACCTGATCATGCGCAACTACGAAGGCTTCCTGGGCAGCGAGGGGGTGGCCCGCGTGAAAGGACGCATGTACTGATGCCGGCGACGCGACTTATCTTCCTCGGGCCGCCCGGCTCGGGAAAGGGCACCCAGGCGCAGCGCCTGGCCCAGCGCCGCGGGCTGGTCCAGTTGTCCAGCGGCGACGTCCTGCGGCGCGAGCGGCAAGAGGGCAGCCCCATCGGCAAGAAGGCGGCTCAGTACATGGATGCCGGTACGCTCGTGCCGGACGAAGTGATTACCGGCGTTATGCTGGCCGCCATCGATCGGCTTTCCGCCGGGACCGGTTTCATCCTGGATGGATTCCCCCGCACCGTCCCGCAGGCCGAGGCCTTGGATGCCGGCCTGCGCGACCGCAGGCTGGGGATCGACGCCGTGGTCGACTTCAAGCTGGATGACGAGGAAATCATTCGCCGGATCGAGGGCCGCCGGATTTGCAGTGACTGTGCGGCCACCTATAATATGAGTTTTCTGCCGCCCAAGGTAGACGGGCGGTGTGACCAGTGCGGCGGAGCGCTCATCCAGCGCCGGGACGATCGTCGCGAGGTAATCGTCACGCGGCTGGAAACGTATTGTGCGCAGACGGCGCCGCTGATCGAGTACTACTCGCGGCGTGGCCGCTTTTACGCGGTGGACTCGGCCAGCGGTGCGGACGCCGTCGCGGCGGCGGTGTTTCGCATTATCGAGGCGGCGGGCCGTGTGGGATGAGCACGGCAACCGCCAAGATCGTGATCAAGTCGCCGCGCGAAATCGAGTTGTTGCGGGCGGCCGGCCGGGTCGTGCACGCGGTGCTGACGGAGTTGGGCCGCATGGTGCGGCCAGGCATCACGACCGCGGAGCTGGATGCGCGGGCGGAGGAGATGATCCGGGAGGCGGACGGCACGCCGCTGTTCAAGGGCGTGCGAAGCCCGCAGGCCCGGGCGCCGTTTCCGGCGAGCATCTGTGCCTCGGTGAACGAGCAGGTTGTTCACGGAATACCGAATAACCGTCCCCTGAAGGAAGGGGACATTGTCAGCGTTGACTGCGGTGTGCGGCTGAAAGGTTATTGCGGCGATGCGGCGGTGACGTTTGCGGTGGGACGGCTGGCGCCCAAAGCGCAGCGCCTGCTGGACGTGACGCGCGAGGCGCTGCAAGTGGCCATCCGGGAGATCGGCCCCGGAGAGCGCTGGAGCCGCGTGGCCCGGCTCATGCAGAAGTGCGTCGAAGACGGCGGCTTCAGCGTGGTCCGCGAGTTTGTGGGCCACGGCATCGGCCAGGAGATGCACGAGGAGCCCAAGGTTCCGAACTACTACGATCGGAGCCAACGGCAGGCCGACTTCGAGTTGCGGACCGGCATGACGCTGGCCGTTGAGCCCATGGTCACCGCCGGCCGGCCGGACGTGAAGCTGGCCGACGTGACGGGCTGGCCGGTCGTGACGAAGGACGGCTCGTGGGCCGCCCATTATGAGCACACCGTCGTCGTGACGGGCGACGGTGCGGACGTGTTGACCGACGGGAGATGAGCAGCCCGCGCAGCGGCGGGAGGTTGGTGCGATGAAGGTACGTAGCAGCGTCAAGCGGATTTGCGAGAACTGCAAGATCGTGAAGCGCAAGGGCGTGGTGCGGGTGATCTGCACCAACCCGCGTCACAAGCAGAGGCAGGGCTAGGCCCCAGAGAGGCACGGTTCGTATGCCACGTATTGCCGGTGTGGATGTCCCGCCCCAGAAGCGCATCGATATCTCGTTGCGCTACATCTTCGGGATCGGTCCGACGCGGGCGGTCGAGATCCTCAGGAAAGCGGGCATCGATGCGTCGATGCGGGCCAACAAGCTGAGCGAGGAGGAAGTCAGCCGCATCGCCAGCATCATCGAGAGTGATTACGTCGTCGAAGGTCAGTTACGCCGCCAGATTCAGCAGAATATCGCCCGGCTGCGGGAGATTCGCTGCTACCGCGGCATCCGGCACATTCGCGGGCTGCCCGTGCGCGGGCAACGCACGCGGACCAACGCGCGGACCCGCAAAGGGCCCAAGAAGACCGTCGCCGGCAAGAAGGGTATTAAGGAAATGCATCGCGGCTAAGGCCGTTCAGGAGCCCCCCAGTGGCGAAAGCATCAGGTGCCAAGCGGCGTGTCCGGCGGAATGTGGCCAAGGGCGTGGCCCACATCCGCGCCACCTTCAACAACACGATTGTGACCATCACCGACATGAACGGCGATACGCTGTGCTGGGCTTCGTCCGGCTCGGTGCCGGCCACGGGCGGTGACAAGAAGTTCACCGGCGCCCGCAAGAGCACGCCGTTCGCGGCCCAGCGGGCGGCGCAGTACGCGGCCCACGAGGCCAAGAAGCACGGGGTGGTCGAAGTGGAAGTCAGAGTGAAAGGCCCCGGGTCCGGTCGCGAGTCGGCGATCACGGCCTTACAGTCCGCAGGGCTGCGGATTCAGTCCATTGAAGACGTTACGCCGCTGCCGCACAACGGCTGCCGGCCGCGCAAGCGGCGGAGGGTGTAAGCATGGGTCGATACATCGGACCGACGATGCGGCTGTCGCGGCGCGAGGGCATCAAGCTGATGCTCAAGCCCATCCGCGACGAGACCGGCAAGAACCCGCTCGAGCGGGAGTACAAGAACTACCCGCCCGGCATGCACATGTTCCGTCGCGGCAAGTCGTCGGATTATGCGGTCCGGCTGCGCGAGAAGCAGAAGGTCAAACGGCACTATGGGGTGCTGGAGCGCCAGTTCCGGCGTTACTTCGAGCTGGCCAACCGCTCCCCCGGCAACACCGGCGAAGCCTTGTTGCAGATTCTGGAGCGGCGCTTGGACAACGTGGTGTACAAGACCCGCTTCGTCGCGGGCCGGCGCGGGTCCCGCCAGGCGGTCGTGCACGGGCACATCCTGGTGAACGGTCGCAAGGTCGATCGGCCCGGCGCCCTGGTCGACGTCGGGGACCGCATCACGGTCCATCCGCGCGAGCGGTCGCAGAAGTACGCCCGCGCGCAGATGGCCCTGATCGAAGGCGTCTCGAACCCGCCGCCGCAGGCCTGGTTGCAGATCGACCCCAACAAGCTGGAGGCGACGCTGGTGGCGCTGCCGGGACGTGACGATGTCTTGATTCCCGTGGAAGAGCAGCTCATCGTTGAGTTCTGCTCGCGTTAGGAGAGCCGGCGGATTGGGGGTTTTTGGCGCGGTGCGGCATTAGCCCGGGAGGCGAGTGCGAAATGCGGATCAGATGGCGTGGCCTGGAACTGCCGACGCGGGTTGTGCGGGATGACTCGATCAGCACCGACACCTACGGCTGCTTCACGATCGAGCCGTTCGAACGCGGCTTCGGCACGACGGTGGGTAACAGTCTGCGAAGGATTCTCTTGTCGAGCCTGGAAGGCTCGGCGGTGACGCACGTGCGGATCGCGGGCGCGGACCACGAGTTCACCTCGCTGCCCGGGGTGCTCGAGGACGTCACCGACATCATCCTCAACATCAAGGCCCTCGTGGTGTCGCTCGACAGCGAGACCCCGAAGACCATGCGTGTGGAACGGCGTGAGAAGGGGGAGGTCCAGGCCGGTGATTTCGAATGCGACGCAGCGATCACCGTCCACAACCCGGACCTGCTGATCGCGACGCTGACCGAGGACGTCCGTTTCTCCGCCGAGCTGACCGTCGTGCGGGGCCGCGGCTACGTGCCGGCGGCGGAGCACATCGACGAAAACACCGAGATCGGCGTGATGCCGGTCGATGCGCTGTTCTCGCCGGTCACGCGGGTGCGCTATCGGACCGAGGACACGCGCGTCGGGCAGAAGGTCAACTACGATCGCCTGATCATGGAGATCTGGACCAAGGGGACCACGGCCCCCGAGGATGCCCTGGTCGAGGCGGCCAAGATTCTGCGCAAGCATCTGAACCCGTTTGTACAGTACTTCGAGTTGGGTTCGGAGGTCGTCGCGGCCCATAGCACCGCCGAACAGGCGGCGCCGGCGGTCAATGACGAGTTGCGGCAAAAACTGGAGCGGGCCATCGCGACGCTGGACCTCTCGGTGCGGGCCGGCAACTGCCTGGATGCCGCGAAGATCACCACCATTGGCGAGTTGATCTGCCTGACCGAGCAGGAGTTGCTCCAACTGCGCAGCTTCGGGAAGACGTCGCTCATGGAAGTGAGGCAAAAACTGGCCGAGCTGGGCCTCTCGCTGGGTATGAAGCCGGGGCTGCCCGAGGGGACGGATCCCGGTCCGGCACGCAACGAGACCTCGGCTACGTTAGTCTAGTTGGTCTCGGAGGTGACGCCGTGCGACATCGCGTTAGTGGAAGGAAACTCAACCGTACCACCAGCCACCGGCTGGCCTTACGCCGCAATTTGTGTCAGAGCCTGTTTGAGTGCGGCGAGGTGCGCACGACCGTCCCGAAGGCGAAGGACGTGCGGAGCCTGGCCGAACGGCTGATCACGCTGGCCCTGGACGGTGACCTGGCGGCGCGGCAGCGCGCCGAAGCCCTCCTGCACGATCGCGCGATCATCCCGAAGGATCATCGCGCGGACTACGACCGCATGAGCGATGCCAAGCGGAATAAGGTGCTGCGCTCGCGGGCCGGACGCCGCTACCGGGCCAACACGACCCGCCCGGGGCTCAAGTTCACCGCGGAATCGGTGCTGCACAAGCTGTTTGCCGAGATTGGCCCGCGGATGAAGAAGCGCAACGAGACCTTTAAGTGCAGCGGCGGCTATACCCGGATCATCAAGCTGGCGGATCGGCGCCTGGGGGACGCCGGCCAGCTTGCCATCCTGCAGCTCATCGGCGAAAGCGACAAGCCGCGCGCCAAGAGCAAGGAGAAGACGGAGCGTAAGCGGCGGGCCCGCGTCAAATACACGGTGTACGCCGGCAAGCCGCGTCCGCATCCGGGGCGCCGCCGCACGACCCAGGCCCGGACCAAGGCCGCCGCCGCGCCCGAGCCGCCGGCCCCCGCGACCGGTGCGCCGGAGACGACGGAGTAGCTCCGGTGAGCGCGGGCCAGCCCTCCATCTTCGCACGGATCATTGCCGGCGAGATTCCCTGCCAGCGCGTGTTCGAGAACGAGTACCTACTCGCATTCCTCGACATTCGTCCGCTGGCAGAGGGCCACACCCTGGTTCTCCCGAAACGGGCGGTGGCCCGGTTTGAGGACCTGACGCCCGAGGAGGCCGCGGAACTCGGCCGGCAACTCGCGGTCATCGCCCGGAAGGTCGTGGCGGCGACGGCGGCCGAGGGCTGTAACATCCTGCTCAACAATGGCCAGGTTGCCGGGCAGGAGGTGCCCCACGTGCACTTCCACATTATTCCGCGTCGGGCGGGCGATGGCTTGGGCTACCGCTGGCGGCCACAGCGGCGCAGCCCGGAGGAGCTGAGCGCCCTGGCGGAGCGTATCCGGGCCATGCCGTGAATGGACCCCAGGTTGCCGCTGGGGCGAGACAATCTATAATGAGGCTTGCTGGGGACGTAGCTCAACTGGGAGAGCGCCGCGTTCGCAATGCGGAGGTTGAGGGTTCGAGCCCCTTCGTCTCCATCGTCGGAAGTGTAGCCGAGAGCATAGGTTAGCTCACCTGCCCGGTGTAGGGCAGTGCGGCAAGAAGCCCTGGCCAGCACGGTAGGTACCGTGCTCGGACCTGTGGAGGCCGCACAATGCCCGCTAGAACGCTGAAAAACCGCGATCCGTCAATCCCCGGCGAGCCGCACTACCGAAAGCACAAGGCTTCCGGCCAGGCGATCGTCACCCTGTCCTACCACGACGTGTACCTGGGCCCCTACGGCAGCCCCGAAAGTCACGACCGCTACCGGGCCGCCGTGAATGACTGGATCGCGCGGGGCCGGCGGCCCCCGTTGCCGGCGGATCGCCCCATCACCGTCGGCGAAGTGCTGACCCGCTACCTGGATTTCGCGACCGAGTACTATGGGAAGGCGGCGAAGGAACTCGGTCACATTGGCCAGATCGTCCGCCGGATACAGGAGGCGTTCGGCGAGACCCCAGCGCGCGACTTCGGCCCGTTGCGGCTCAAGGCGGTGCGCGAGCGCTTCATCATCGATAAATGGTGCAGGAAGCACTGCAACGCCAGCGTGCAGCGCGTCAAGAGGATCTTCAAGTGGGCGACGGAGAACGAACTGCTGCCCGCCTCCATCTACAACGCCCTGGAGACGGTCGAAGGCTTACGCTATGGCCGGACGGAGGCCCGCGAGAGCGATCCGGTCCGCCCGGTGCCTGACGAGTGGATCGACGCGACACTGCCGCATGTGCTGCCCGACGTGGCGGCGATGATCCAGATTCAGCGGCTGACAGGAATGAGAAGCGGGGAGATCACGACGATGAAGACGGGCAACATCGACGTGACCGGGCCGGTGTGGTGCTACCGGCCGCAACGGCACAAAACCCAGTGCCATGGGCATACCCGCGAAATCTGGATCGGGCCGCGGGCCCAGGAACTGCTGCGGCGCTGGCTGCGCACAAACCTGACGGAGTACCTATTCAGCCCCCGGCACGCCCGTACTGAGCAATTCGCGGCCTGCCCGACACATCGACGCCAGCCGGTCAAGCGTCCGCACACGAAGCGCCGACTGAATGCGGCGTATACAGTGTCGGCCTACTACGCGGCGATCCAGACAGCGTGCGACGCCGCCGACGCGGAGGCCCGCGGGTTCAAGGCGCCCTTCGGCTGCCCACACTGTGAGCGGACCTGGCCGTCCTGGCACGGCCTCCAGGTGCACGCCCGCAAGGTGCACGGGGTTGCCGTGCCGCGGCCGGAACTCCCCGGGGAGCGCATCGTGCCGCGCTGGCATCCCCATCAACTGCGGCACGGCACCGCGACCCTGATCCGCAAGAATTTCGACCTGCAAGCCGCGCGAGCCGTGCTCGGTCAACATTCGCTGGCGGTCACGGAGCTTTACGCGGAGGTCGATCAAAACCTTGCCCGCGACGTGGCTCGGCAGATCGGCTGAGCACCGGCCAGCGCGCGATCATCGCGGCGAAACTCGCAAACCTGCCCAGTGCAGGCCGGCCCATAATTAGCCGAAATCAACCAATTATGAGCCAAAACGCGGCGGCTAAAGTACTTAGCGTCGGCCGCACGTCAGTTCAGGCCGCGCGCGTGGTCCTGGATTATGGGGTGCCCGAAGTCGTGGTCCTGGACGAAAAACGGTACTCTACCGGCCGCACGTCGCGGCAAGCCGGGCCACCCTGAGTCATAACCCGCCCGTGGTCGCTGGCTTGCGGCGCGGCCCGAACCGTCAAGTGCCGCATCGGCATGGCGACGGTAGACGAACCGTCGATCTTCTGCGGCATGAGCAGCCGGTAGGCCAGGCCACAGCCGCGCGAGCCGCTGGCAGCGGTGGGCCTCGGTTTTCTCGATACCCAAATCCGTGAGGATCAAAGTTGCAGGCTGCAACCTTGATTTCCGATCCCCGCCGCGCTTCACCGTCTCGCTCAGTAGTTCGCCGATGCGTACGAAGCCCAGCAGTCGGCCGCGACTTCGGCGGCACCTTCACCCGCGCGTCGGGCAGGGCGGACATATTACGAGCGCTCGTATTATGTCCGCGCTTTTGCTTGCAGAACCACAATGATACGGTTGTCTGGTCCACCCCCAGCACCATCGCGACACGGGGCTGCGCCAAAAAAAATCTTGGGGCCAGACTCGCCGTTCGTGCCCGCCGAAACAGCCTATTTCTCAGGCCAAATCCGCGTCACTGTGTCCCATCTAGGGGGAATAGTGGTTCTACGGGGTCAAGAAAATCTCGGATAAAGGGACTGACGAATTTCGGAATCGTTCATATAACTACGTAGCACCGCAATGTAAACGGTGCCCGGAGAGTGGCATGATTGATGAAACCGAAACCCTGATCCCCGTGCAGAAGGTGGCCCACTTGGTGAACCCGGCCAAGCCGCCGAACCTCTCGACCGTGTGGCGGTGGATAACGGCGGGCGTCCACGGCGTCCGACTGGAGGCAGTGCGACTCGGCGGGTGCCGCTTCAGTTCGCGAGAAGCGGTGCAGCGTTTCGTGCGCGCCCTGAACGAGGAGCCCGGCACCGTCCCCGCGCCGCCGACTGCCGCCGCGGAGCGCGCTGGCCGCGAGCTGGCCGCCAAGCGCGGCGGCAAGCGCAACGGCCGCAAACTGGCGGCGGCGAGTGCCTAACGTGTCTGCTCTGCGGTTCATCGTGATCCTGCGTCCGGTCCCGCATGGCGTGGACCACCTGGGCCGGGATCCACACTACCGGCTTCGCGTCCTGCTCAAGCGCGCGCTCCGCTACTTCGGATTGCGATGCGAGCAGGTCCGCGTCGAGGAAACGTCCGTTGTCGAAGCAGATGGTGCAGTACGTTCTTGACCAGTGCCCAGTGCGAGGTGCTCCCCGTTGGACGCTGCTCGTTATGGGGGAACGCGCGAACGAGGACGAACACGGACTCGTCTACTGCGGCGTGCCCGACATCGCGCGGCGAACGAGATTTGACCCGCGGCTGGTCGAGAGGTGCCGGAAGCAACTCCTTGACCTGGGGGAACTGATCGCGGTGTCACCTGGCGGGGGACGGGGACGGCCAAACCTCTACCTGATCCGGGCCGGCCGATCCGATGCCGAACTGGCCCCGATCCTAGCTGCGCAAACCCCGGTACAGATACCCCGGTATAAGGGCAACGGTAGGCAGGCAGAAACCCCGGTACAAACCCCGGTACAAACCCCGGTACAAACCCCGGTACAAACCCCGGTATCGGCGTCTGCCAAAAACGCGGATAAACCTTTACCCGCAAGCGACTTGCCGATTTCTGTGTTTTTACAACCGGAACCGGAACCTGAAGGGAACCCCCCCTTACCCCCCTCACGAGGGGGGAGTTTTGGTTGCGGCGCGACCAGAGAGGGCAAGAAGACCCAGCGGCAACTTGACCGCGAGCAGCGGAAGCGTGACGAACAGGCGGAGCGGGCCCGGCGCGACGCGGCGTATCGGCAGGCGCAGGTCCGCACCGAGCGGCAGGTGGCGCAGACGGCTCTGAGACAGCGGGAGACGGCCTGGGCCACGACCTACGTTGACGCGGCCTCCGATCGACCTGAGCTGCTGGCCGAGATCGCGAAGCAGTTGCAGTCCCTGCCCAGCGGAATCGCCGCAGAGTTTCGTCGCCAACCGACCTGGGGGCAGTTCTCCGGCGCCGCCGCGGTGGACGTGCTGCGTGAGCGCGGCGTCGTGTTCCAGGACGTGAACGAGCGGTCCTTGGCGGAGGCCGTTGCATGACGGGACTTCACCAGCAAGTGATCGTGACCGATCCGGCCGGCACCGAGATCACCATCGAGGTGCCCGGCACCTACCAGACGCCCTGCCCGCGGTGCCGGACGTTGGCGGTGGACAGGTGGCCGCCAGCCGCAAGAGACGCCTACTTGTTGGCTAGGTGCAGATACTTTGTGTGCGGCCTCTGTGGGCTCGAATTCGAGGTCGAGATTACCGCCCTGGGAGACTCGGATGCCTGATTACATTCGCCACACTACGGCGACGCCAGTAGGTTCGCGGGGGTGCCACAAGCGACGTGGCAGCAGCAACTTGCGGAACTCACCCAGCGATCGACCCCGGCCCCGGGCCGCGGTATTTACCGTTCTACGCGACGTCGACCCCCGTTCCCGTTGCGCCAGGACCGATTTGGCTCCCGGCATAGCGAGCTCGGCAGCGTACGAACGTGAGCCGAACAAGGCCAGAAAGGACGTGACCACATGGCAGTGCTGACTTTCGATCGGACCTCCGTGAGCGTGGCCATTCACAAGCCGCCGACCAGCGACGGCACGCCGCCCGGCGGTGCCCCGGCGTCCGCCGCATGGCCCGGCGTCCGGCTGAGTGAGACGGTCACGCTGGTTGTGAGCGGCGACGTGGACCCTTCGGCCCCCATTACGTTGACGAAGATCGGCGCGGCGGCATGGCTGACCTGCCCCACGACCTGCACGTTCGAGGTTCCGTTTACCATCCTGATCGACGGCACGAGTCTGCAAGCTTACGTCGTGGTTCGAGAGGTGCTGCGGGCATCCTTCAGCGGATACACGTCGGCCGACTTGCCGATCGAGGCGATCGCGTACCCGGATGCGTACGCGGCCCCACGTGCGCGGAGCTGATCCTTGCCGTCACGAAACGGACATAACGGTCGCGGGCCGGACGGGCGATTCGTCGCCGGCAACCCCGGCGGTCCCGGCAATCCGCTGGGCCGCAAGGTCGGGCAGTTGAGAGCCGCATTGATCGACGCGGTGGACGTCGCGGACATCCGGGACATCGCGGACACGCTGATCCAGCAGGCGCGCGGCGGCGACATCGACGCCATGAAGCTGCTGTTCGATCGCACACTTGGCAGGGTGGTCGAGGCCGACCTGCTGCAGCGCCTTGAAAATCTAGAACGGAGCATGCTCAGTGAGCCTGTGTGACCGACTGCGGGCGCTGGAGGCTTGGCTTCGCGGGACGCGGCCGCGGTGGATCGAACTGCCGCCGCTCAGGTTGCACGTAATGGGGCAGCCCGCGAGAATCAGCCGCGCCGACGAGCGGGCATGGGCGCGGTTCTATAACGCGGGATTCAGATTGCGGCCGATCGTGCTGGAGTTGCCAGCACTGCCGGCGAACGATGAGGTGCCTCATGGCTAACGACAGGGTGGTTGTTGACTTCGTGGCGGACATGGAGCGCTTCACCCCGCGCGTGAAGGATGCGCCGAAGCAAGTGCGCGACTCTGCTGCCAAGATCAACGCCGAGATGAATAAGATCGGGGAGGGCGGGGCCGGGGGAATCAAGGGGCTGAGCGCGGCATTCGGCCGAGGCTCGGCGTTCGCAATGCTGGCCAGCGGCGGTGCAGTCATCGGCCTGGAGATGACTCTGCGCAAGGCAGGCGAACTTGCCACCACGCTCGGCGAACTCTCGTACAAGGCGCGCGACGGTGCGGTCGCTTGGCAGGACTGGGCGGACGGCATCGCGAAGTCGATCCCGGTTCTGGGCACTGCCTGGCTGACGGGCGGCAAAATCGGAACGATGATCGACGTGCTGCGCGGGAAAATGGTGACAGCCGACCAGGAGCGGGCTGACAAGGCGTCTGCTGGCCTGTCCGCAATGCACGGCGCGATGATGGAGCGGGGCGCCACGGCCGGGCTGAGCGGTTCGGCTCTTGCGGTCGCAAAAGAGAATCTGCAATACGAGAAGCGCAAGGACATCATCGCGGCAACGAGCGCCGAAGTCGCCCGGCTGGCGGCCCTGTCGGACGAAGCGGCGCACGTCGAATCCTGGCGGCTGTATGGCGAGGTCCTGGTAGCGCGGCAGGAAGCAGAGTTGGATCACGCGGCCGCACTTGAGCAGATCGCGGACGACGAAACCGCCACGCGCCGCAAGGCGCTGGACGAAATCCTGGGCGCCTTCGACCAAGAATCACAGGCCCTGCTCTTCTCACGGGACGCGATGGAAGTTGAAAAGTTGGCGCGGGCTGGCGCATCACAAGAGGACATCCGCGCCGCGATGATAAAACGTCAACTCGCCGACGCGACGAAGACGGCGGCCGAGCGGGCGAAGGAAGCAGCGACGGCGATCGAAGCCGAAGACGCCGCGCAGCGCAAGCGCACCGCGGGCATGTTGAGCGCGCTGGGCAAGGAAGTCGGCGAGTACGGCCTGACCTCGCGCCAGAAGCAGGCCCGTGCGGTGTTCTTTAGCGGGGCCGGGTTCGGCGAGAAGGCGGCCGGGCTGGGGGCAGTGGGATGGATGGCCGGGCAGGATGAAGCGACGGAGGCCAGCAAGAAGGCCCAGGACGAAGCGACCAAGAGCATGGAGCGTGCCAAGTGGATCACCGAGTCGATGCGGACGCCATCCGAGCGCTACGCTGACACGATGAAGGAACTCAACGGGCTGCTGGGCTCGGGCGCGCTGGCGCAGGAGAGTTTCGCGCGGGCGACGGCCGCGGCCCGCAAGGAGCTGGAGGGCGAAGGCGCGGCCGCCGGGGCGATCGGCAGCTTCGAGGGCATCGCCGACACCTGGAAGCGGATCGCGGGGGCGGGCATGAGAGAGAAAGCCGGCGACCTGGCCAGCGAGTCCACGGTGAAAGATGGGGTCAAACATCAAGCGAACGCGGTCGACGTCTTGAAGAGGATCGAATCGAAACTCGGCGGCGTGGCCGTCCTGGGGCCCTGAAAATGCGGTTGTGCATGATCCGATTCGGTAGTTACCGTGCAGCCCCGGCGCCCATCCTGGTCGGATGCTGTCCACAAGTGGCGTCACGGCCGGACGTTCCGCGCGGTGGCCGAACCTTCGACATTCGCCTCGTGAGGGCGAAGGTATGAACTTGCGCGCACGGGTACAGGCGCTCGAATCACGCCGGCCCCGGCGCTGGCAGGCGGACCCGATCAACCTTGCGCGGACGCTGGCGCTGATGGACGCGACGATCGGGGGCGAAGCTGCGTTGAAAGACGTCGACGTGCTCGCGGTGTACGCGGACACGCCGACACCCGTGGTAGTGCAGCAACGTCTACAAGGAGCCCGCTAACGCGGGCAAGGAGCGACAATGCGAGACCCCGATTTTCCTTGTGCGGTATGGGACGAAGTGGCGCCGGACCAGTACATCCGCCGCGCGGCGCACCTGCTATTGAGCGCTTCCGGCAAAGCCGGCGACGCGGCCGAAACCTCACGGCTCCGCGAGCTGGCGCGCAGGCGCCGCGAAGCGGGCATCGTCGACGAGCCGCTGGCCCTGTCGGACGACGCCGGCGGCGACGAAGGCGAAAAGTCCCGAAAACGCGAGCTTAACCGGCGCCGGCAAGCGGCTGGTTTGGCAGCGGTGTAATACGTGTGCCAGAGACGAAGGCGCCAACCTTTGCAGCTCTCGTCGGCGGCCGTCGGCGAATTGGCCGACGCGTTTGACCTGGACAGCCGGCCGTTGACCGCTGAGGTACTGATCCAGCGTATCATCGCGCTGCGCGAATCGCTCGCGGTCGCTCACGATCTCGAATTGGCGGCAATGGGTAGCCCGAATTGGACACGGGGGCAGAGGAGATCGACTTGTGGGAATCCGTAAGCTGAAGAACATCGCGGCAGAGCTGGTGCAACCGGAGCCGAAGCCGTTCACGTTGGTGGAGCGGGTTGCCGCGCTGGAGGCGCAGGTGCAGAAGATTATGCAAACCCGCGAAGTCGGATACGGGCTGCACTTGATCGACAGTTGCGAGGCGATGGGGCGCGCCCGACGCGAGCATGAGCAGCACTACGCCGACGCTGAACCGCGACGGTTTGAACGGCTGCGCCAATTCCTCGATACGCTGGTGCGTCATCCCACGTTGGCCCTTTCCGCGTCCGAACTTTGGGGCGGCTACGGTGAATGGTTGCGACGCCAGGTACTTCCGGCTGGTGCGGTCGCGCTCGAAAGTTTCCCCGATGCGCTTGCACTCCAAAGTGCGGCCGTCGAAGTGCTCGGCGACACCGTGCCCCGCGGCACGAACGGCATTGTTGGCATGGGGCTGTTGCCGCCCAAGTGCGACGCCGTGGCGTACCTTGCAGATCTCGACCGACGTGAAGCGGAGGCCAAACGGGTGACGCAGACGGAGGCCGACCGCGTCCGCGGCATGATGGACCTGGCCTGCATCCGGGCGGACGCAAACAAGGCGAACGTGCAAGCTGAGGTAGATCGGCGGGTTGTCGCTGCCGCGCGCGCGAAGGAACTCAGAGCCGCAGCGGAGGCGGCCGGGCAGCCGGCTTGACGGACCATATGTGTGAGGCGCTGCCGTGGGCGTGAGCACGTCGAACGGCAGTGCCAGCGGCCGCGCGGCTTCTCCTCCGCGGCGGTCGCGAGGGCAGTAGACGGGTGAAAGCTGCCCCGCCGGCGGGTTATCCGGTGCCCGTCCCCCCTTCCCCCGGTGCTGCCCCGTGGTCGAGATCGCGGACGTCATCGAAAGCATCATCGCCAGGGCGGCGGATCATGGCGGGTCGCAGCGCTTCACGCGGCACAACCTGCCACTGCTCCACGAACGCCAACGGGAAATCGTAAGCGGCCTGCGCAAACGGCAGGTCCGGTTCAGCTTGTTTCGCGATCGCGGCGGCAACATCGGACTGGTCGTGAACGTCCCGTCCCAACGTCATTACGGCAATGCACCTTGACAGCCGGCCCTTGACGGTGTATCCTCTCAACATGAGCACGAAGCAACGAAGACCGCCACGTAAGACGCCCCCCGTGACCAGAAAAGGTACGCCGGTCATGTGCTACATCGCCGATTCCCTCAACGCGCAGCTGAGGCGCTGCCTGACGGAGCGCAGGCTGGCGGGTACCCCACCGTATGAGCTGCGCCACGTCATCGCAGACGCCCTGAGGGCCTGGCTCGATAAACACGCCCCCAAGTAAGGCCGCCAGCGCTACTTACATATTTCCGTAATTACGTATTGACAACGGCCCGACTGTGTGCTATTCTTCATGGTGGACCTGGAGGACCGACCATGACGACGGACACGGCCAAGCTGCTGTCGGATGCGTTCAAGGCCCTGAGAGAGCAGAAGCCGGCCCGCCGGACCCACAAGGCCCGCCGCCTGAGCGGGCTGACGATCCAGGGGCTGACGTCGATGCACCAAACCGGGAATGTCAACCTGCCGGCCCGGCCGATCTGCGTTGATCCGGCCGGCGTGTGGCAGCCGTAGAAAGGAGCGAACGTGGCGCACAAAACGAACCAAAGCCAGCCGGCACTGGGCATGTACTGGGACGAAGAGCCGATGTACGAGTACGAGGAGAAGCTCGCGAGCATGCGCAAGCAGTGCGACGAATCGGCGACGGCGCGGAAGCGCGACGCCTTTACCCTCATGCTCGAGCTACCAGAACCCGGCGACAACCTCGAGGATCCCAACGACGGGTACGGTTGCTATCAGCCGGCCTACCAGTTTTTTGTCAGCGGGCCTCGCGGTGCGCTTGAGCAGGTGCTCGCCGCGATCCGCAGCATGTTGGCAGGCCTGGGGGCGGAACCGAGGACAGGCAACCGTGACCAGGTCGCCGCCGAAGCGGTGGAAGGCGGTGCCTCATGAGCGGCAAAATAGACGAGAGCGACCTGATCGAGGCGTTTGACCACCTGGCCGCCAAGGGCGACGGTGAAGACGCGCCCGCCCTACTGGTCATCGCGCGCTACACGTTGCGGGTTGCGGAGACGCGGTGCGCACGGCTGCGCTACTTCATTGGCGAGTTTTCGCCGATCAACCCCAGCTTGCTCCCAGCAGCCCACCCGCACGCCGTCCTGGCCCCGCCAGTGAAGCGGGCGCGGGCGAGTGGACCTGGGGCAGGGCGCAAAACGGCGTAGGGCACGTGGCGCGGTCTGGCAGCGAAAGCTCCTGGCCGCGCCTCTCTTTTTGGCCGGTATGTACCGGCGCTGGCCCCACCGAGCACGTGAATACCGCACACAACCGCGACGATATGATAAGACTTGCAAACTTTGCGAAAAGCTGTATGGTACGTGAAACCAAGGGCTTACGGCCGTTCGGCTAGAGCTTCTAGATGAATTCGCAATGCGGAGGTTGAGGGTTCGAGCCCCTTCGTCTCCAATGTTCCCGAGCCCGCTGGCCTTTGCCGCGGGCTTCGTTGCGCTGGTGCCCACGGGGCGCCGCCTGATTTGAGCCTGCCTGGAGACAGACGAAGATGACAGCGCGAGGTTGGCTGCACCTGGCTGCGATCGGCACTGTGTTGGCTCTCGGCACATGGGGCGTGGCCCAGAACCCGGGCGGAGCCCCGCAAATACCACCGCCGGCCTCACAGCCGTCACCGGCTTCGGGGCCGGCCGCGACCCAGCCCGCGGGGCCGGCGCCGCGGATGGAGCTCAGTCCCACGAAGTTCGAGTTCGGCGAGGTCTGGCAGACGGTGGCGGCGAAACGCGAATTCACGATCAAAAACAGCGGCCAGGCGGACCTGACGATTGGGCTCAAGAGCACGTGTGGCTGCACCGTGGCGACGAATCCCAAGTCTCCCTTGCCGCCCGGAGAATCCACCACCTTCTCGATCACGTACGACAGCAAGGCGGCGGGCCAGGCCAACAAGAAGGTGATCGTGACCACGAACGATCCGGGGCAACCCAGTATCGAGATCGCCGTAACGGGCAAGGTAAAGCCGGTCTTTGCGATGAGTCCGCAGGATCGGCTCACGTTCCAGAACCTCGCGCCCGACTCGGCGGAGCAAGGCACGCTGAAGCTGGCGAACACATACGGTCGTCCCTTGCCGCTCAAGCTCAAAGAGGGCCAGAACTTCGGGCGTTTTGACATCACGCTGAAGGAGGTCAAGCCGGGCATGGAGTATGAGCTGGTGGCGGTCACCAAGCCGCCGCTCAACATCGGCTGGAATCATGCGAATGTCGAACTGGAGACCGGTGCGCCGGAAGTGCCCACGATCACGATTCCGGTCAGCGCCAACGCTCAGCCCCGCGTGATTGCGTTTCCTCCGATGTTCTCCGTGAACCCCGAGATCAAGGATCCCAGCCAGAAGGTCGTGAGTGTCGATTACCGCAAGGACATCCCGGTCAAGATCACCGGCATCAAGCCGTCGCTCGAATCGATCAAGTATGAGCTGCTGCCGGATGAGCCCACGCCGGAGGAGCAGAAAGTCGCTTCGCACAAGATTCGGCTGACCATCCCCGGGTACGCCGATATTCCGGCGGACGGAGCCAAGATCGACATCTTCACGGATGACCGGGACCCGCTATACCAGAAGCTGGAGATCCGGATCATCAAGCTCACCGAGGTGCCCCGCACGAGGCGGACCGGGCCCGGGGCTGAGCGCGGGGTGCCTAAGGAGGGGCCCGCCCAGGAGGCTACCGGGAACCGGAAGTAGCGCTCGGGTCCTGTCGCGCCGCAATCCGCAGCGCCCAGAAGGGGGCACTTTATGATTGCGCCGGGTCGCATTACGGGGGCGATTCGCAGTTTGCCGTGACATAGTGGTTGCCCGGCGCTTCGGACCCGGAAAATCGCACCCACTGTTTATTGAGTGCTTCCCACCCGGGGCCACACCATCCACGGGTGTCGATCTTCATGTACGCCGCGTGCCCGTCCAGGAACCCGACCGAGTATCGGCTGAACCGGCCGTGGTAGCCCATCTCTGGTGCCCGTGCCGAAGACCCGTACGAGGCGTCCATCGGGTCCTCCATGAACATAATGTAGGTGGAGCTTTGCCTGGCCAGCACATTTCTCACCAGGTCATGACCGATGAGGACATAGCCCTTCTTGTCGAACATGAATTCGAAGTTGTTTCTCGTCGGTTGGTTATTCCAAATCAAGCCGTCGGGCTCCGGGTTCAGTGCGTGCAGGTTGTACTGGTAGCTGGTACCGCAGTCGTTGTAGCAACTGTACTCCTCGCTCGCCGTGGCTTGACCCGATGCCCACTCAGACCAGATGTATTGGTGGGTGGAACGGTCCGAAGGGCAGCAGAGCACCGGGACCTCGGCGCGCTTCAGTGTGCCGTCACTAAGCACAAGGTCTGACGGAAGCCTCCCGCCCATAAGGTACACGTTGAACGGACGCTCTTTAGCCGTGATGTAAAACGGACTGCTCTCTGGGTCGTAAAGCGGGAGGCCGTGACTCGTCTTGCCGCCATAGGCCCACGTACAGACGCCTGTGAGGCCCCCGGTCTGGGGGTCGAACTGCCTGGGGGCCACGAACGGGAAGTTGTCATTGTTGTCCAGGAAGTACTGGACCGTCGCCACCGTCAACTGCCGGTAATGAGCCAGGCACTTGGTGATCTTGGCCTGCTCCCGCGCGTCGCGGAGAGAGGGAAGCAGGATGGAGACTAACATCGCGATGATCGCGACTACGACCAGCAACTCGATTAACGTGAAACCGTTTCGCGTTGGAGAACGTTGGCTTTTCATGGCCTGACTCCTTTGGGCTGAAACCAGCGACCGGCCGGCACGCGCCGGCGCCCGGTCGTCTACATCTGGCGCTAGCGGAAACCGCGCCGCGCACTCACGCGCCAGCTCCGCCTTGTCGCGACATCTGGTGTTCCCTAGGGTGAGTATGGCGGTCCGGTGGCCCGGCCGCCGGTCAAGGAGCCCAACCCATGGTGTCCGCGCACGACGGGTTGTTGGACCGGGCGGTCGGGGGCGACGGGGAGGCGCTCGCCGCCCTGCTCGAACGACACGGCCCGCGCCTGCGGGGCCAGTTGAAAGGTCAGATTCCCCAGCGCTGGCAGGGCATCCTCTCCTTGGACGACGTGATGCAGCAAACCTATCAGGATGCTTTCCTGGACGTCGCGTGTCTCGACCCCCGCGGCGAGGCCGCTTTCGTCGCGTGGCTGTTGACCCTGGCGCGGCGGAACCTGTTGGACGCCCTGCGCATGCTGGACGCGGAAAAGCGCGGGAGGCAATGGCGGCGGCTCCGGCCGCGGCCCGACGACGACTCGCTCGCGTTCCTGGCCGAGCGTCTTGGGTGCGTGAAGAGCACGCCCAGTCGTCGGGCAGCCCGCCACGAGGCCCGGGCCTGCCTTGAGCAGGCCATTGCGCGGCTTCCGCCCGCCTACCGCATCGTAGTGCAGATGTACGATCTGGCCGGCCGCTCGGTTGTTGATGTCGCGGCGCTGCTCAACCGCAGCCCGGGGGCGGTGTTCATGCTCCGCGCTCGGGCTCACCGCTACCTGCAGAAGATCTTGGGGACGGGGTCGCGCTACTTGAGCGACACGGCCTGAGGCTTTCTGCCAGCCGCGCGCCACGCCGCGCAGCGCCCGGTCGTCGGCCGCTGGCCTGGGAGGCCGCCATGCCCGAACCCGGTCGCGACATCACGGCCGCCGAGCACGAGCGCCGGCTCATTGCGGCGGCGCGGCGGGATACCCGTGAGCTGGCTGCGGGTGGTCGCCGGTTGCCCTTCCAGCCGGGTGAAGTGGCGGGCTATGTGCTGCTCCGTGAAATCGGGCGTGGGGGGATGGGCGTGGTCTATGAAGCCGAGCAGCAGCAGCCGCGGCGCGTCGTGGCGCTGAAGATGATCCGGGACGGCGCGCTCGGCGATGACCACGGCGTCCTGCTGTTCCAGCGGGAAGTCCAAGCCCTGGCCCGCCTCCGGCACCCGGCGATTGCTGCGATTTTCGAGGCCGGACAAACGGCTGCCGGGCGCCCCTTCTTTGTCATGGAGCTTGTCCGCGGCGCGCCGCTCACCGAGTACGCGCGGCTCGCCGAGCTTTCCCTGCACGCCCGCCTGCAACTCTTCGGCCGGCTCTGCCAGGCGGTCCACTATGCCCATCAGCGCGGCGTCATCCACCGCGACCTGAAGCCGGCGAACATCATCATTGATGCGGATGGGAGCCCGAAGATCCTGGATTTCGGTCTGGCACGGCTGCTGGATTCGGAAGGCGCGGTGCGAACGGGGTCCATCGAGCTTGGCAAGATCGTGGGCACGCTGGCTTACATGAGCCCGGAGCAAACGGGTGTCAGGCCTGAGGGCGGCCTTGCCGAGATCGACACGCGCAGCGACGTTTACTCGCTGGGCGTCATGCTGTACGAGCTGCTGACCGGCCGTTTGCCCTACGACGTGCGCGACCGGGCCGCGACGGAGGCGTTCAGCATCATTCGCGAGCAGGCACCACGAAAGCCCGGCACGCTCGATCGGGCGCTCCGTGGCGACCTGGAAACGATTGCCTTGAAGGCCCTGGCCAAGGATCCGGGGCGACGATACGACAGCGCGGCCGCGCTGGCCAGGGACATCGAACGCTACTTGGCCAATCAGCCGATCGCGGCCCGTCCGCCTAGCACCGCCTACCTGCTCAGCAAGTGGATCGTTCGCCGGCGCGCTGCGTTCACCTTTGCAACCGGCATGTTCCTTACCGTTTCATTCTTCCTGGTCGTGCTGGCGCTTCAGTCCGCTGAGGTTGCGCGGGCCCGGGCGAGCATCCAGGCCATGCAGCAGCCGACGGCCCAGTCGGCGGAGTGGGCTGCTGCGACGGCCGCTCGCCGCTTGGAGGAGTTGGCCGATGCGCGCATGGCGCAGGCCGACTGGGGCGCCGCCGAGGAACTGCTCCGCGTGTGCCGGGAGATCCGCGCCGATGTTCTCGGCCCGGCCCACTGGCTGACGGCATACACGGAAAGCCTGCTGGGTGAGTGTCTGGTCCGCCGGCAGCAGTTCGCGGAGGCCGAGCCGTTGCTGCAAAGGAGCAGCGAAGCAATCGTCGCCGACCGCAGTGCTAGCGGCGCTCAGAAGCTGGCGGCCCTCGAGCGCCTCATAGCGCTTTACGAAGTCTGGGATCCGCCCGAGGCAGTGGCCGAGCTCCAGGCGGCTGGGCTTGCGGATTCGGCGGGCGCCGGCAACTCTTGTCGTTGACCGCTCCGTGCCCAACGGAGTGGCACTGTGTCAAAGGGGCAAACATTATGCGCGTCCCATACCACTCGGGACGCCGCAGCAGGTGCAAATACGCGTCAACTGTCGGCGCCGCCAGCGATCGCGGGCTCAGACAGCGGCTGCCCGCCCGGCCGGCTTACAGCGGCGGCTCACAGGTCTTGGCCGTCGGGTTAGTTGTTTCGTAGGTGGGCGTGTCGCTATAACACATCGGTTTGGTGGATCCAAAGATGGGCACCCACTCCTGGTTGATTGCGGCCCACCCCTGGCCGCACCAGCCACGGGTATCCATCGACTTGTACTCGGCGTGGCCATCCAGGAACGCGGCCTCATACCGCTTGAACTTTCCGTGGTTGCCGATTTCCGCGATCCCCCAGGATAGGCCCCAGTCCATGGGGTCCTCGATGTACATGACATATGTGGAGCCGTGCTTCAGCAGGACATCCCTTACGAGTTGGTGGCCGACCTCTTTCCAGTAGCGGTCGCTGGTGGGGTCGCGGGGATCCGGGGGGTCCGTCCGGTTGGGCCAAATGACGTCAAAAAGCGCATGCAAGTTGTACTGATAGCTGGTTCCCACGTCATCATAGCAGGGGATGGGGAGCGGGGGGTCAGTCGCGGTCCCAACCCAGAAGAGCCGCTGATGTGAGGCCATGTCCGAGGGACAATGAAGCACGGGTATGTCGGCGCGCCTCCGTGCGCCGTCCGACATGATAAGGTCCCCCGGCATCTTCCCGCCCATCAAGTACTTGTTCAACGGGCGCCGATTGGTCGCGATGAACAGCTCAGGGCGATCAGTTAGCCAGAAGTCGTCGGACGTCTTGCCGCCGTACGCCCAACTGCACACGCCCGGGCCACCCGGCGTCGGGTCATAGAAGGGAAAGTCGTCCTTGTAGTCCAGGAAGTACTGGATCGTCACCGTGGTTACCTGCCGGTAGTTGGCCAAGCACTTGACGAGCTTGGCTTGCTCACGCGCATCGCGCAGCGCCGGCAACAGAATCGAGACCAAAAGGGCAATAATTGCCACGACCACCAATAACTCGATCAGAGTGAAGCCTTGTCGAGCGCGAACCCATCCGCGTTGCATCATTCAACTCCTACACCAATTGTCTGCCGGACACACGAACTCCGCGGTCGCGGCAAGGAGCAGCGCCATCGCCGCCACCGGTTTCAACCTGCTTTCCTCTGCGCCGTGGCGCCAGACAGCCGTTGCCAGCGACAGCCCCGCGACTGCGAGTCTGTCGCCGGCGGTCATCACTTCGACGGCGGCTTGGCGCCCTTGGCCGACGGCTTCCCCGCCGCCGGTGACTGCTCGCCGGTGGACGGGTCGAAGGAGGGGGACCAGGTCATGGTCTTTCGGTCGATCCTGGCCCGCACCACGGTGAAGGCACTGCAGTCGTTGCACCAGAAAACGACCAGCCGGCCGGGATAGTTCGGGTCCTTCCGCACCTTGTCCTTGCTGTCGATCCATTCCTTGTACTGGGCGGGGGTCAGCTCATAGTGCTTCTGGCACTTGGCACAGATCCATTGGGTGGCCATGGACTTGTCGTCGGGGTACACGCGATCTTTCTTCGATTGGGTGAAAAAAACCCCGGCGAGCGCCAACGCGCCAACGAGCACTACCAGCATCAAGCCGTTCTTTACCGCAGGTGACATCCTAGTCCCTCAGTGCAGGCTACGCGGCCCGCAGCGTTCCCGCTGTTGCACGCACCGGCCTGCTCACGATCCTGGGGCCCCGACCACGCGACGGGGCCGTTTCTCTCGAACGGGACGTCTCACGACGCCCGGGCAGTTTACGCCACGGCCGGGCGGGTTACAACGGGGGCTCGCAGTTCATCTCCTCGAGCGTGTAGAAAATGGGCGGCAACCCGGTGCCGCCTGTACCGAGTGTGTGTGCCCAGGTCTTGTTGAGCGTCTCCCACCCGGTGCCGCACCAGCCACGGGTATCGATCTTCTTGTACTCTGCGTGTCCGTCCAGGAACCCGACCGTGTAGCGGCTAAACCGGCCGTGGTAACCCATCTCCGGGGCGCGGGCGGAAGACCCGTACGAAGCGTCCATCGGGTCCTCCATGAACATCACGTAAGTGGAACTCTGCTTGGCCAGCACGTTCCTCACCAGCTCGCGGCCGATGTCGATGTACGTTATCGGCGGGATGAATGGGCCGTAGAGGTCGCCTGGCCAGGTCAGGTCCATCATCGCGTGCAGGTTGTACTGGTAACTGGTGCCGCAGTCGTCGTAGCAACTGTAATTCTCGTCAGCAATCGGCGGGCCGGATCCCCAAGTGCCCCAGATGTACTGGTGTGTGGAATGGTCCGAGGGGCATTGGAGAACGGCGACCTCGGCGCGCTTTAGCGTGCCGTCGCTCAGCGCAATGTCCTGCGGAAGCTTCCCGCCCATCAGATATACGTTGAACGGACGCTCTTCAATGGTGATGTAGAACGGACTCCCCAGGTCGTACAGCGGGGCGCCGTGGGTCGTCTTGCCACCGTAAGCCCACGAACAAACGCCCGAGATGTTCCCGGTGGTGGGGTCGACCTGCCTGGGGGCCACAAACGGGAAGTGGTCGTCGTAGTCCAGGAAGTACTGGACGGTCACCGTGGTCAACTGCCGGTAGTGCGCCAGGCACTTGGCGACCTTGGCCTGCTCCCGTGCATCGCGCAACGATGGCAGCAGAATCGAGATCAAAAGGGCAATAATCGCCACAACGACCAGTAGCTCGATCAGCGTAAAGCCCGATCGCGCTCGCACCAATCTCCGTTGCATCGTTCGGCTCCTAGTCCGCCAGATGTCCCAGTCGCGTCGTACGTCTCACTACGGTACCATCGCAACCACTTCGTACCGGAACAGCCGGGGCACTGGCATCGCTTCCGACTGTTCAACCCAAACACACGCGGGGGGGGGCGGACCGTATCCGGCCGTACCCCACCACTTGGCTTGTCCGTGAAAAACGCGCTAATCGTCAAAGAAACCTCCGCATGTTTTTCTCTGGCCGGGTCTGAAGCCGCTTGCTCGACCGGTCCCGGCCCATTGGCTGGGCCGTCCGCGGGCACCTCGCGCCCCTATGTTTGGCATATGTTTGCATAGACGGTACATTACCCGTCCGGGAAAGCAGGAGTTGCCGCCCGCATGGAAGCGCACGGGTTCCTTCAGCGTCTGACGCTCAGTCGCCACTATCGCGGACAGATCGCCGCCGCGCGCGTCTTCGAGGCCTGCATAGCCGAACAGCGTGAGCCCGTGGCCCCCTTGCCAGAGCCGCTGCACGCCCTATTGCAGCAAGAAGGCGTCCAGCAGCTCTACGGCCATCAGGCGGAAAGCTACGATGCCATTCGCAGCGGCAAGAACGTCATCATTTGCACCGGGACGGCGTCCGGCAAGAGCCTCTGCTACCACCTGCCCGTGCTGGCGCAATTGACCGAAGACCGCGAAAGCCGGGCGCTGTACCTGTTCCCGGCCAAGGCTCTCGCCTACGACCAGCTTGGCAGCCTGGAGCGCATGGTGGCGGAGGGCGGGCTCACCGAACTCGCCCGCCCGGCCTGCTATGACGGCGACACGCCGGGCCACAAGCGTCCCGGCATCCGCCGCTCGGCCAACATCCTGCTCTCCAATCCCGATATGCTGCACCAGAGCATCCTCCCGTACCACGCCAAGTGGGCGGGGTTTCTGGCCCGGCTCAAGTTCGTGGTCCTGGACGAGATACACACCTATCGCGGCATCTTCGGCAGCCACGTGGCGGGCGTCATTCGCCGGCTGCGCCGGCTGTGCCGTCACTATGGCTCGTCGCCGCAGTTCATCTGCTGCTCCGCGACCCTGGGGAACCCGCGCGAGCTGGCCCAACGGCTGACCGGCGTTGATGATATGGTCCTAATCAACAAGGATGGCTCGCCGCGCGGGCGCCGCTGGTTCGTGCTCTGGAATCCCCCGTGGCAGGACGAGCAGGCGCGCGTCTCCCGGCGAAGCGGCAACGCCGAGGCGCAGGCGCTCATGCACGCGCTGCTTGAGGAGGGCGCGGGAACGATCACGTTCACCAAGGCGCGGGTTGTCGCGGAACTGATCTACAAGTACCTCGTGGAGGCCCTCCAGCGTCGTCGTCCGGACCTGGCCCATCGCGTCCGGCCCTATCGCGGCGGCTACCTGCCGCTCGAACGCCGTGAGATCGAGAAGAAGCTGTTCAGCGGCGAGCTGCTGGGGGTGTGCAGCACGAACGCACTGGAGCTGGGCATCGATGTCGGGTCACTCGATGCGTCGATCATCGTGGGCTTTCCGGGCACGTTTTGCAGCTTGTGGCAGCAGGCGGGGCGCGCCGGCCGCCGGCAGGAGGAGTCGTTGTGCTTCTTCGTCGCCTACGACGACCCGATCGACCAGTACCTGATGCGGAACCCGGACTTCCTCTTCGCGCAGCCGCTGGAGCACGCGATCATTGACCCCGACAACCCGCACATCCTCGCGGCCCAGCTCAGTTGCGCAGCCCGCGAGCTGCGTTTGACGGAGGATGACTTTGGGGACTTCGGCGAGGCGGCCCGTGCCGTTCTTGACATACTCGTGCGCGACGAGAAGTTCAAGAAGGGCGCTGGCTGGTACGAGTACTCCGTCTCAGGCATGCCTCATCATGAGACCAGCCTGCGTACGATCAGCAACGCCACGCTCGCCATTGTCGACGCGACCGACGGTCGTAACGAGGTCATCGGGCAGATCGACTCCATCTCCGCGCCGGAGCTGGTTTACCCGGAAGCGATGTACCTGCACCAGGGCGAGAGCTACCTGGTCCGCGAGCTGGACCAGCAGGCCCGCCTGGCCCGCGTCGAACGCCTGGACGCCGACTACTACACCCAGCCCGTCCTCGCCGACGAGTGCCGCCTCGGGGAGCAGCGCCTCAGCGGCGAATGCCTGGGGGCGCGGAAGTTCTTCGGCGACGTCGCCGTTCGCTGGCAGACCATCGCTTTTCGCAAGTTCAAACTCTATACGCAGGAACTCATCGGCCAGACCGTGCTCGACCTGCCGGCCCAGCAGATTGACACGACCGGCCTTTGGCTTCAGCCGCCGGAGCACGCCCTGACCGCGACGCGCGACGCGGGCTACAAGCTGTACGAAGCGCTCGGCGGCGTGCGCAACCTGCTGATGGTCGCGCTGCCGCCGTTGGCTATGTGCGACCGCCGCGACATCGGCGGCGTGGTGGACTCGTCGCAGCTCGGCGTGAGCACGATCATTCTCTATGACCGCTACGAGGGCGGCGTCGGGTATGCCCGGCACGGCTACGAATGCTGCGAGCAGCTCCTGAAGATGGCGTATGGCCTGGTCGCCGGTTGCCCGTGCCAGGATGGCTGTCCGGGCTGCGTCGCCCCGCCGAATCTGCGTATCCCGATTCATCACGACCCGGATGTGGGCCACGGTTACGCGATCCCCGACAAGGCGGCGACGCTGACGCTGCTGAAGTCGTGGCTGGGAATGTAGCGGCCGGCGGCTCGCCGGCCGAGGCACGTTATGTGAGGCGGGAGAGAATCGCCCGCGAGTCACGGTGACTCGCGGGCGCGCGACGGACTTTTTGAGTTGGCCGAGGCCTATTCCTCGGGTTTCGCCTGCTCCGGCTTGATCTCGACTTCGGCGCTATCGCCGTCCGAGGTGATCGTGACCGTCTTCGTGCCGCCCGCGTCGGAGCCGTCGCCTTCGATACTCATCTCGACGACTTGCGTACCCTCATGGGGCGGCCCGACCGGCACGCTGAACCTCGCGCTCCCGTCTTCGTTCGGCACGACCTCTCGCGTATCGACAACCTCGCCGTTGATCTTGGTCGTCACAAACCAGTTCTTGACGAGCGCGACGCCGCCGGCGGCGGCGAAGGCGACCCCCGCGATCACCAGGATCGCGAGGACGGGGACCACGACACGATACCGGCCCATGCGGGCCGCGGGTCTATGGGCTTCATAGGCTTGCATGAGTCTCTTCTCCAGTTCGATGTTGAAGGGATCTCCGGACCACTGTTGGCCCCGGAGCGATTGCAGCGCGCGATCGGCCGGATCCAGCTCTCTTGGCACGGGATTACCTCCGTCTGCTGAGCGCGGCGCCGAGTGCTTCGCGCGCCCGCGCGAGTCGTGACTTCACCGTTCCGACGCGGCACCCGATCACGGTCGCGACCTCACTGAGGGCCAGCCCCTCGAGGTAGTGCAGCGACAGAACGGCCTGATACTTCGGCGGGAGCGACAGCAGGGCGCGGTGCGCGCGCTCCTTGTCGACTCCGCCGTCGGTCGAGGCTGGGGCGGCAGTCACTTCCAGTCCGACGATCGGCACAGTCGCAAGCACGCGCCGCCGCTGCCGCCGGGCCCAGCGGTTGACGGCGTTGGTCGCGATCCTGAGCAGCCAGAAGCGGAACGGGACGCCTCGGTACCGATAACGCGGCAGCGTCCGCAGGACAGTCAGGAACACGTCCGACACAAGGTCCTCGGTGGTGTGCACATCGCCGGTGCGACGCAGCACGTGGCTGGAGAGGGCGCGATAATGGCGGCGATAGAGCGCCGCGAAGGCCGCGCGGTCGCTCTTGGCCCGTTCGACCAGCTCGCGTTCATCGTCCGCGATCGCCCACTCGGCCTCGCCCATCGTCACTCGCAGTTGCGCCTGGCTCATCCCGCACTCCGGCGTAGCCGCCACCAGTCCACACCTACAATAAGCCCGCCGGGCGGTTACCGGTTCCAGAAACCCCGGTTTTTCGTGCAATTGGCCTGCTCTTAGAGACGGATATCGCAGATGACCAGCGCGGTCTTCCCGTCCGGCCCAATGATGCGCTGGGCCGGCTCGCCTGGGGCTGGTTCGTTCTCGCGCAGAATGAAGATGACCCGCTTGGGTCGCCGCGGCGGGTCCGCCTTGAGCTTGTCCAGGATGGCGGCCCGTTCTGCCTCGTACGCGAAATAGAACTTGCCGTAGCGCGTCCATCGATCCCACTCGCCGTCGGGCCGCCATTCGCGGGGCTCTGCGAACCATCGCCGCGGGTCGTACGACAGGGCTACCAGCGGGATCAGGTACGGCTGGTTGAAGTCGATCGGCGTACAGATCACCGCGTCCACGTCGTCCA
>Ga0315291_10000587_pt1 | contig 48465 bp, 41 predicted proteins | sample YL17G12_20_MG_FD_203070 | JGI IMG/M metagenome (GOLD analysis project Ga0315291, IMG submission 203070) | Sediment microbial communities from Yellowstone Lake, YNP, Wyoming, USA - YL17G12_20 | ecosystem: Environmental > Aquatic > Freshwater > Lake > Sediment | place: USA: Wyoming | collected...
CTATAAGTTGGGTCTCATATTTATTCACGCAATACCAAATTTTAACCGGACAATAGTGATTGCTAAATTTGCTAAAATTGTATCTTCGTTTTTATAGTTTTTATTTTCACTTTAGCAAGTCCCCGCACCGAATTACATATATAAACAGCGTCCGCACTTTTTAGACCATCCAGCGCCATAATCTGTTCCTGTGCTCCGTTCGTTTTGATAATGTGCTGACGGTAAATGCCGTTCAACAGCCCTGATGATACTGGAGGCGTTAGAAAAACACCGTCCTTTTTAATAAAGATATTTGATACGGCGCCTTCCGTTACTTCATTTCGATTATTTAAAAACAGAACATCATAAAATCCCAACTGAGAATATCGTGCATATTCCCGGTTATACAATACCCTATTAGTTGTTTTATGATAGAGAAATATATCATCTGGATCAGTATAATGATGAGAAACGGTTACATACCGTTTTCCCGAAAACAGTGAATCAACCTCTTCGTATGAACAATCAATACTGCCGTCTATATTCAACAGCAGGCGGACTTTGTATTTTTTCCCCGGTTGGAATTGTTTCGCCAGCTCATTGAGCACCGTCATTGCTTCTTCAAAACAATAGGGATAGTTAAAATATTCCGCAGAATCTTCCATCCGATCAAGATGTTCTTTTAAAAAGGTATATTCGTTGTCCCACAGCAGTGTTTCGATAATACTGAATACCGGACGACGCTTTTGCAAAAATGAACCTTTCAGGATACATTCGCAGTATTCTGCTTGAGGAAGTGAATCACTGACAATACCGCTGCCGATTCCCATTTCTCCATATCCCTTATTCAACAGTACTGTCCGAATCGGGACATTAAAAATTGCTTTATTAGTCGGAAAGATAATACCGACAGCACCGCAATACACGTTACGGAAATCTTGTTCCTGAGACTGGATAATACTCATAGCGCTTATTTTCGGAGCACCGGTAACCGAGCCGCAGGGAAAAATCGCTTTAAAGATATCATAGTATGTTGTATCTTTTTTTAACCTTCCGGTAACCGTCGAGGTCATCTGAAACAACGTGGGATATTTTTCAATTGTGTAAAGCGCCGGTACGGCAATACTCCCTGTACAACAGATGTGCCCGAGGTCGTTTCTGATGAGGTCTGCAATCATTGTATTTTCCGCCCGGTCTTTCTCACTTGTATACAGTGCCTTGCTCTGCACGGCATCTTCCTGATTTGTTTTCCCCCGCGCAATAGTACCCTTCATCGGCTTGGAAGCAATATAATCGCCATCCCGCATAAAAAAAAGCTCCGGCGATAACGACAAAACATACTCTGAATCCCATTTTAGAAATGCCGAATACGGAACCGGTTGCGCCCGGCTTAGATGTCTATATAATCCAAAAGCATTTCCCTCAAAATCAAAATGGTATTTTATCGTATAATTAACTTGATATACATCACCGCAACCGATGCGGTTAAGGATATACTTAATTCGGTTTGAATACTGCGAACGAGATACATTCAGTTCCAGCCGCTTAATCCGATACAGCTCTTTGTTTTTCTTTGATAGAGAACAGGATTCAAAATCACCGTCTGTTTTTCCCGTCCGGTGATCAAACTGTACGACCTTATTAAATACGCCCAACCGCATAAGCGGGAAGGGATACTCTGTTGTTATAACGTCTTTTCTACCAACGGCGGATTTGTTAAAAAACCGCTTCTGCCATAATAATTCGTCAATACAATACCCCATCTCATACGCAAAATAACCCGCTAAATAATGCTTTTTGACGTATTTTTCAATCTGCTCAAAGGCGCGGGGAATATCGTGCGGGTGATAGAGAGTTATAATGTCAATTGGATTAGTAAAAATATAACTGATATAGTTATTTGCGTCAGGTAAACAGGTTTCAAAAAGTAAAAAATTGTCGAAGGAATCAATATAGTTATTACTTATCTCTGGTAAAGGAATTAACCGATTCATTATTCAACAAAACTCGAACACAGAATATTATGACAACAAATGCACAATACAAAACCAATATTAACAATATGTTAAAATATTTTTCAGGGACGACTCCATAGGCATTCTAAACAAAAGACTCTTATCAATTACATACGTAAGATTCATACGGATGTTAGAATACTCATCTGTAGCGCATACGGGAGTCGAACCCGTGTTACCGACGTGAGAGGCCGGCGTCCTAGGCCGCTAGACGAATGCGCCGAACGTTCTTCTAAAAAGCTGGGGAGCAGGGATTCGAACCCCGATTCTATGATCCAGAGTCATATGTCCTGCCATTGGACGACTCCCCAATTTTAAAGGATTTAAAAGTATTATAATTTTCCGAAAAAAGCAAGTTTTTATATACGAATTTAATGAAAGCGAGAAAAAGAATCAAAAATAAATCGCCGAAAGAATATTTACTCAATCGTGCTTATTGAACAGATACTACAAATATACTATATCCGAGATTTGGAGAAGTTACATCAACAATTCCCGCAGCTTGGCTTGCAATTCCTTCTGTTCTTGATGCAGGGAATTCAATTTCATACGGTCAAGCGGTGAAAATAATCCTGCTTTTTCCTGTTTGTCAAGACGCTGGATTTCTGATTTAACCTGTTCAATTTTGCTTTTTAATGACTTTACTCTTTTTTCAAGTAAATCTGCCATCTTTTATACTCCTACAGAAAATGGTTTATTTTTTGTATTTTAAATTGTAAATTATAATGAAATTTTACTATTTTGTCAAGTAATATAATTAATATTATGTTTTAAATGGTTAATTTTATCAACAATAAGGGGATTTTAAATGAAACAAAACCAGTATTATCCGATTGATTTACGAAGTGATACGGTAACAAAACCTTCACTCGCTATGCGGGAAGCAATGATGAAAGCTGAAGTAGGCGATGACGTCTTCGGTGAAGACCCAACGGTTAATCGTCTTCAGGAGAAAGCTGCGGAATTATTTAAGAAGGAAGCCGGATTATTTATGGCAAGCGGAACGATGGCAAACGAAGTTGCAATAAAAACACACACCCAACCCGGTGATGAAGTCATTACCGATGAGCTCTCTCATATTGTTAATTTTGAAACAGGGGCTCCGGGGCTTTTGAGCGGTGTTAATCTTCATACCCTTCCCACTGCAAACGGTATTCTCACTGCCGATCAAGTGCGAAAAGCAATTCGTCCTGATGCGTTGCCAAACCCTCACACTTCATTAATCTCACTGGAAAATACCCACAATTACGGCGGCGGCTCTATTTATCCAATAGAAACGATACAATCTATTGCCTCCGTAGCACGCGAATATTCTCTAAAAATACACTTGGACGGGGCACGGATATTCAATGCTTCCATTGCTTCAGGAGTATTGGTTAATGAGTATGCGACGTATTGTGATTCAGTTTCTTTTTGTTTATCAAAAGGATTAGGTGCACCGGTCGGTTCTGTTCTGCTGGGCACAAAAGACTTTATTGAAAAAGCACGGCGGTATCGTAAAATTTTTGGGGGCGGAATGCGACAGGTAGGAATCCTCGCCGCCGCAGGTATTTATGCCCTCGATAACAATAGAGAACGGTTGGCTGATGACCATTACAATGCTCGTCTTCTTGCTCAGGCGTTTCATAACACGGAGACATTTGATATATGTCCGGATGAAGTGAAAACAAATATTATCATAGTGAAAATAAAAAAACCTTCATTAACTCCTCAACAAGCGGCAGGCATACTAAGAGAATACGGTATATTAATGCTTCCATTTGGCGCGCAGAGCATTAGAGCGGTTACGCACCTTGATGTATCAAAACAAGACATTTTAGAAGCGTGTGAAAGAATAGGAAAATTCTTTTAAAATATAAAAATGGAATATTTATCTTGATTTTATATGTCTTATTTATTACCATTAATGTAATGGAAGTATTTGGGATTTTTAATTTGTGCTAAAGTGATATTAAATATATTGATGTATTTAACCAAGAGAGGCAAATGATCGAGAAGAATCTTAACTTAGCCAAAATTAAGGCATACGATGATATAAAACGTATGATACGATTCCTGCAAGAAGAACAGGAGACAGTTCAGGGAATTCCGAACAAGCGGGAATTTTTTCGCAAAAATATAGAATCTATTTATGAAAATAATTTTAAAGGTAAATTAGCTATTGAAGAATTTGAATCTATCATTTTTGATGTTTGTATTGCAAATACACTCGTTGCCGGAGGTTTGAACGAAGCTCAAATAAATAAAAAGATAGAAGATACGGTTTTGATGTTTAATATCCGCAACAAGGATCTTATTTCAGAAAAAATTTCGATGGCTGTTGCCAGCGATTCACGGATGCGGGGACGAATCAAGGCATTAGTTGAAAATAAATATAAAGAAATTGTTTCCCCTATCATCGGAGAAATGGTACGAGAATTAATCCAGAACAGAGAGGTTGACAGTCGGGAAATTATTGCATCAGTACAGAAAGAACGATTCGATTTAGATACACTTACCATCTCAAAAATCTATTCAAAAGAATTAAAAGTATATCGTGACTCTCATCGTGAACTTTTTAAAAAAGAAATGGAAACCCGCCGTCGTTTTGGCACCGGAGATGAATTCAAACAAGACTTTGCTGTACCCGGCGCCAAAACCGCTGTAGATAAAATGAACATTATTCTTGGGAAAGAAAAGAAACGAAAAGAAGAATTTCTTGCTTCAATCGGTGATATTGCGTTCAAGTTAAGTGAAACCTATCTGGATGATAATACCCGTGTGTTTGTTCATTCAGCAGATTATAAACAAAATCGCATTATTGTTATATCGTATGCACAGGAAGGGGAAATTGACAATGTCTCAATCCTGTTTGAAAGCAATACCGGCAAACAGGGAGGTGAATTCTTCTTTGACCTCGGGGAACTGCAAGCACTTGATGAAAAATTAACACCGACGTTTATTAAAGGGAAACTGGCAATATTCAGTAAAGTGATCGGTGTACCCGGGATTTTAGAAGCAATCTGGTTTTTAAACAATACATTAACTGCGGAACGAAAACTGCCCTTTAAAACGATAGAATTTATACAAGACAGCTTTCTGGTATATTTAGAGGGAATTGAAACTGAAATTCATAAAACAACCGTCCAGCAGGCAATTCAAGGACCATTAAAATAGTCACTTCTTAAAGTAAAAAACGCCTGCTCAAAAAAGCAGGCGTTTTTATATATTATAGTGGTTTGATAAAAATCTTTTAATATTTAAAAACAACCCTGTTAAAATTATTCCAGTTCAATACCATTCCCTCTTTATCATCTGGTTTATTCAAAATAATAATTCCTCTATTACGTTGATCAACATCATTATCGTTCCTCAAAACAATTTCATCCCCGCTTATTAATTTTACTATTGCAGAACTTCTGGTTTGCCGTTTAATCTCATTAATGAGGGTGAGTTCGACCCTGAACGTAATTCCTCTTCTGAAATCGCCATCAATTTCATCAGTAGTAAAGCGTTCATGATCGTCCCATCGGATGTATCCGGTATACTCCGTTCCGCTCGAGTCAGCAACCATTCCGTAAAGGGGCTTTCCCGGTTTATAATCCGAATAATTCAAGCCCTTTGCCTCTTGAACAAACTCAATACTCGCGATATTATCCCAATCTATCTCAATAATACCATACCCTTTATCAGCAACCAAGACTCCCCATCTATTATCAAGATTTCTTAGTTCAATTTTCTTCCCGGTTAATAAAATAACTTCATAACTTCCTCTCTCCATAGGTCTTACTAACCGAATTGTATTGAAGACGATTTCTTGCACGTGTTCCCTATCTCTACTTTTCAAAGAATGTATAGATAATGTTTTATCTCCCCATTGTATAAATCCTGTATAAGCCAATTTTATCTTTGTATTCACTGTCCCATAAAGCGGATAAGCATTTTCATTCACTTTCTGAGAATATATTGGGGGTTCATCCATAAATTCCACTTTTCGCAAATCATGCAATGGTATTTGCACTTTGCCTGCATCAAAGTCAAGCACATCAATAGACTTTTGATTATCAGTATCGCCCTCTAATAAATTTATTTCTCGTCCATCTTTTAATATAATTTTTGCCCCTCTCTCCAATTTTGTAAAATATTTAATGTACCCAAACTTTATTGAAAACGGTTCCGGGAACATTACTGAAGGTCTAACATTTCTATTAAAAATGTCAGCTCTTCCGCCAGTTGGAGGCGGGTTTACAGGAATCCTGCTGGGAGTAAAATCAAGTGCTCCAAATTTATTTTCCCATAACGATTTAAAGTTCGACCAAGTGATCCTGCCTTCATAATTCTGCCCGTTTGCTAATTCAACTTTCCCATAAATTCTGCCGGAATTTTCTTGTGCGAAAGTAAGCTGAAATAGAAAACTAATCATTATAAAAAAACTAATAATTTTAAACGATCGCACCATTAAATCCTCCCACCGTGAATTTAAGCTTGCACCAGAAAACATATACATCTATGTTCCCACATAAACTGAATTTGCATTAGTCACACCGTAAAATAATAATCTTGATAAATGAACACTATTTTACATATTTTAATACGATTTACTTTCGGAAAAGTTACATTAATTCTTTTATTTCTATGTTTTAAAGATTAGTTTTCTGATGGAGTAATTGCAATCAATTTATCTTTTAATATATTACATTGATGAAAACCAGATAGATTATTCTGGATTTTTTTCGAAATAAAAAAGTCTCTATCCATTATTTCTATAATAGATAAAGACTAAATATTAAAAACAAGATGATATTATTTTAATACTATCTTAATTTAATTTTTCTAATATGCATCCATTAAAATGGTCGAGAAAGGCGCATTGTTATCTGCAGGGGGCGGCTTTTCTGGTCTGTCCGCCAGGCAAAATCAATCCGAAAATCTTGATCCTCGGAAACGATACCAATCCCAGCATTGTGTTTAATTTTTTGGTCAGTAATTTTATTATAAAATTCACCTATATTTGCATTTGCAACGGTGCCGGCATCAAAGAATAGTGCTAATTTGTGATTATGAGGAAAGAAATGCAATGGCACAATCCTATCGGGACTTATTAAATATTCTGCATTGGCTAAAAACATACTGGTTCCGACGTATTCTTTATATCGCATTCCCCGAAGTGTTCCAATGCCCCCCAGATAAAATAACCGCTGCACGGGGAGATTGCCATACGATGAACCAAGCATTACCCTGAAATTGAGATTTTCGTATCGAGTAAGCGGTTGATACCGTCGAATATCTGCGATATATCGCTCAAAATCGAAATCGCTCCCCAAATTCTCTCTCGCATATTCGCCGGTTAGTTGCACTAACCATCCGCTCAATCCCTTCGATGCAGTGCCTTTTGTATCTGTAATAACTGTATAATTTATACTATGCATCTCACCTTCAGTAACTGGAGGATTCATTCGAAACGTTTTGTGCTTGCCGAAAAGAGACCAATCAGTTTTATTTGTCATACTTATATAAAAATCAGAGCGGTATTCAATTTGAAAATATGATTTGGTTAAAATTTCCTGATTTATAAAAACTGAAGCACCCCGGCGGTTATAATAATCAAAAAAATCTTCTTTCATTACTAATGCACCAAGGGTATTATCTTTCTTCCCCAGACGCCAGAAATCATCGCTATCGGTCAAATCATATCCTTTAACACCGATGCCGGTATACGGTTTTCCAAACAGATGAAACCGACGTTCTAAGCTCGCATTATACCGCCATTTTTCCGATTTAAAACCATATCCAGCCTGAAGTTCAAGATTAATAAATGTTCCTTTATCCTCATGAGAAAACGGGATACCAATAAATATACCCTCCACCCGATTATATTGAATTTTACCCAAATTTTTGCCGTCAACAGCAAAATATTTTTTATGCTCCCATTGATAAATCCGTCTTTCTTTTATTTTAAATGAATCCTTCTCAGTTATTGTCGTAACACCTTTTATACTAACCGATGTGGGGGATTTCAGTTCCCCATTAATAACCTGAACATCCCCCAAAATCTTTCCATCTTGCTCAATCTTTATATCACCATTGATGACCGTAGCATTTTCTGTTATTATTCCATTCGTTTCAATCTTCAAATCACCATTTACAACAATGATTGAACCCCGGAGCTCTCCATAAATCCTGCCGTTACCATTAACAATAACCACATTTTGTTCAACAACTTCACCCGTGTTCAAAATATAGTTTCCATTAACGTGTATAATCTTCTTCTCTTTATCTTTAATATTTTCTTTCTCAAGGGATTTGATTTTTTGATTTATCTCTTGCTCGATGGCTTCATCGAAATAACATAAAGCAAAAGAAGGAATGGTCAAAAAGACCGCAAGTGTACTGCATACTAAAAGGCAGTTGGTCTTAAAAAACATCACTGATATTTTCATATACAGATTTCCTCTCCGCCTTTTTATTAATACTTCTTAATTCTATCAATATTTCTTTTTTTAATGCCGCAAGTGCCTGCCGGATGTGGGTTTTAACTGTAGATAACGGAATCTGAAGAACTTCAGAAATCTCGGGATATTGCAACTGCTGTTGAAAACATAGTTGCAAAATCATATTGTATTTCGGCGATAACTTCTTGAGACATTTCATAACGACGAATTGGAAATCAATATCTTTTTCGGTTTTATCCAGAGTGCTGTACAAATATGCAGACGAAATTGAATCCCAGCCGTCTGGTTCATTGTCTAATGAGATTAACACAGGACGCTTTTCCTATATATATGAATAACATTCATTTTTAACAATAACGTAAAGCCAGCTTTTAAAAGAGGCATCACCACGAAAGTTTTTTATTATTAATAAAGAAAGCAATGATTATGCCATAGCTAATAAAGCAGAAAAAACACAATGTAGACTGAAAATATCGTGTATTAAAAACACATTTGTAGGGAAAAAACACAAAATGAGGGAAACAATAGTGTTATTAAATAGTTAATGAATAGTTTTATCTTTATCAGTCTCTTTCACCATATAACATTTACCATTAAAGCGGGCACCGTCAACAATTCTAATATGCCCGGTATGAATATCCCCCTCAAGCTCGGCTTTTTCCTCCAGGACGACGCGTTTTTCGGCTTCTATTGCTCCCTGTACTTTTCCGCCAATAACGGCACTTCGTGCAGTAATACTTCCTTCAACGATGCCACTTTCTCCAATAAGGACATCCTGGTCCGAGTTTACATCGCCGATAATATGCCCGTCAATCCTTCCGGAATTCTTCAGTTTAACCGAACCTTTAATATGCGTACCGCGCCCGATAACGGTCGCAATGATATCCGAGGAACTGTCTTTATTCAATTCTAATGTTTTCATACCGGTTGTTGTTGTAAAATTGAATATAATTCAGGGCGTCTATCACGCAGGAACGGACATTCCTGACGCATTTTCTCTATCAATGACAAATCACAATCCGCAAGGAGCAGCTCTTCTTTATCAGTTCCTGCATAAGCAATAATAGAACCAGTTGGGTTGGTTACAAAACTGCCTCCGATAAACTCCAGTTGGTCTTCAATTCCTACCCGATTGACTAATGCGATAAAAACCTGATTGGTAAACGAAGCCGCCCGCATTTCGATTTCATATAATTCAATTGGATTGCCCTTGACACCGGCTTGCGGTATAAAGATAAAATCAACTCCCTGAATGACTAACGCACGCATCTGCTCAGGGAAATGACGGTCATAACAAATGGCTAACCCAATTGTTCCAGATTGTGTATGAAATACCGGAAATCCTGTTCGCCCGGGTGTATAATAATATTTTTCATTAAAAAACGGCTCCTCTGCGATGTGAATCATCTGCGCCTTACCAAGTAAAATGCCATTTTGGTCAATAACCGGGGTTGTATTAAAGTAAAAGCCGGAACCCTCTTGTTCAAAAATATTGATGATCGTAACTAACGAGTATTTCTTCGCTAATTTTTGAAACCGTTCAACTGTTGGTCCGGGAACAGGCTCTGCATAATTGAAATACTTCTTATCCGTCCGATACTGCGGGAAAAACTTTATAAATCCCATTTCAGGAAAACAGATAATATGCGCCTGGTTTTCTGCTGCCTTTCGCATAAAGTGTTCAGCTTTCTGAATATTTTTTTCAATATCATCGGAAGCTGAAAGCTGTGCTAATGCAATTTTAGTAATCATACTCTATTAAACAGTTTTTATTGAGTACAAAAATAAAAATTTCACACCCCTTTGATTCCCCTCTTCCGCCAGAGGCGGATCTGCCTCTGGCATGACGAGAGGGAAGTAAAGGGTGTGTTTCTTCTTTATAGAATAATTTCATACTTTTTCAAAGCTCTGGAATATTATAAAACCTTAAGGTGAGCTTCAGCCTGTTCTGCAGTATCAAACAGTTTAAATACTGAAATCAACTTTGTAATTTTCAACAGATGTTTAATTCTTTCCGGTACTTTGACAAGTACAATATCACCTTGAGAATTTCGCACGGTCGTCAAAGAACTAATAATAATACCTAACCCGGAGCTGTTCATAAGTGTTACACTTGAGAGGTCAAGAATAATCTTATTCTTTTTTTGACTGTTTAAATCGCGAATAAATTCATGAAGTGTCCGGGCATCAGGACCTCCGACAATTCCCCCATCGAGCTTTATCAGTACGACAGCATCTTTTTCAGTTACCGTATATTTCACGTGGATACCCCACTATTAATTTAAATAAATTTTTGCTCCTTTTAATTAATTCTATAACTGCTAAAACTATGGCTATAATATAAATAAAAGACACTTGTTAGTCAAGTGTTTATGGAAACTCTACAGAAATAATATCAAATTACTGTTGATATGCAACAAATATATTATGAGATCTTTGATTTAACGCAGGCTTCTGAAAACAGATCCGCCTTCGGCGGAAAAGCCTGCGGCTACCGATTATATAACAATTTTAAGCTCATTTTTTGGTAGCCGCTCCGCCTCTTTAAAAAGAGGCGGATAGTTTGCGTTTTAGTGGATTTTTTCAAAGGTCTCATATAATATATTATTTGTCAAGATAAATTTTAAGAATTTTGAAAATTTTTATATTGATATTGTTTAGTCTTTTCCGCCAGAGGCGGATTTGTTTTCAAAAGTGAATATATTTTTTGACGACAATTACTTAAGTCCTGACGCTGGAGGAAATTAATATTATTTTGGATTATACATTTTTTATAGAGGTGTATGGTTGAACGCCTTTTGCTTTAATAAAGGTACTATGCCGTCTGCCGAGGGCAGGTATGCGTAATTCGGGTTGTTTTTTATATTAATAAGCAGTATTTTATAAAATGTTGAACGTATAATGGATGATGATATGAATGAGACAGTGCATACACAGGTTTTAATAATTGGTTCTGGTCCTGCCGGTTCAACAGCCGCTATTTATACTGCACGGGCAAATCTGCAAACAGTGGTTTTTGAAGGGAGACAGCCCGGCGGACAGCCCACTATTACAACGGAAGTTGAAAATTATCCCGGGTTCGTTAATGGGATACAAGGACCAGAGCTGGTTGAAAACTTCAAGCGACAGGCAATGCGGTTTGGAGCAGTTTATGAACTTGATACTGTTATAAAAGCCGATTTGTCCCGGTATCCGTTTGTCCTCACTGGTGACCGAAAGGTCTACACGAGTGATGCATTGATAATTGCTTCAGGTGCGGGGGCGCGGATGTTGGACATTCCGAGCGAAACGGAATTAATTGGATACGGAGTGTCAACCTGTGCGACGTGCGATGGATTCTTCTTCCGGGGGAAGGATGTTGCGGTTATCGGCGGCGGGGATTCAGCACTGGAGGAAGCACTCTTTTTAACACGGTTTACGGCAAAAGTAACCGTTATCCATCGCAGAGATCAGCTCCGTGCTTCAAAGGTACTGCAAGATAAAGTTTTTCACAATCCGAAAATCACCTTCATTTGGAATGCGGTCGTTGGTGAGATTTTAGGAACAAGATCCGCTGGTGTGAGAGGCGTTATGCTTCAAAACACCGTAACCGGGGAGCAGTATGAATATGCCTGCCAGGGGGTGTTTGTTGCAATCGGGCACAAACCCAATTCAGAACTTTTTGCAGGGCAGATTGATATTGATGAAAAAGGATATATAATGACAACTCCCGGCTCAACCGCAACGAATATCCCCGGGGTTTTTGCTGCCGGTGATGTGCAAGACCACAAATATCGGCAGGCGATAACTGCCGCCGGCTTCGGCTGTATGGCGGCAATTGAAGTGGAGCGGTTCCTGGAAAGTAGGTAAATAATGTAACGGACATTTTATATTTTTTTCTGTCATTCCTGCGAGCGTGTCTATTGCACAAGTGGTTTTTGAATCACGAGATTGCTTCGCTTCGCTCGCAAAGACAGTGTGTTGAGCTTGTCTTTGCGAGGATTTCGCTCTTTTAGCGAAATCCAAAGCAATCTCAAATACTTGTGCAACAGACACGAACGCGGGAATCCAGAACTGTGCTTAATTTAAAAGAAAATAGGTTCACGTTTTCATAGAAACGACATTTTTCAAAGGTATCAATAGTATAAATGGAACAAGGTATTTCTCATCCACCCTCTCGCCGTCCCGAATGGCTGAAGGTACAACATACGGCAAGTGAAGCATTTAAAACGGTGAGGCAGTTAATACAGCGCAGTGAGCTCCATACGGTCTGTGAAAGTGCTCATTGTCCCAATATCGGTGAATGCTGGGGTCAGCATCGAACGGCAACGTTTATGATACTCGGGGATGTTTGCACGCGCCATTGTAATTTCTGTGCGGTTAAAACCGGGAAACCAACTCAACTTGATTGGAGTGAGGCAAGCCGTGTTGCTGAAGCTGTTAAGAAGCTGGATTTAAAGTATGCTGTTATAACGTCTGTAACGCGTGACGACCTGCCGGATGGAGGAAGCGGTCTGTTTTCAGCAACGATTCAGACAATACGGCATACCGTGCCAGACTGCCGGATTGAAGTGCTGATTCCTGATTTCAAGGGAAACTCTAAAAGCCTAAAAACTGTGCTTGATGCACGGCCGGATGTACTGAATCATAATATCGAAACGGTACCGCGGTTATACCCTGTTGTGCGTCCTCAGGCAAATTATCAACGATCCCTCAATGTGATTCGGTTTTCGAAAGAACAAGGCGCACGAACGAAATCGGGTATTATGGTTGGAATCGGCGAAACCCCAGATGAAGTCTTTCGGGTTATGGATGATTTAAAGACAGTCGGATGTGATAGTATGACAATCGGGCAATACCTTCAACCGTCCGTTATGCATTTACCCGTTGACAGATATGTAACACTGGAGGAGTTTGCTGAGTATAAACGATATGGTAATTCAATCGGTTTTCGTTATGTAGAATCTGGTCCTCTTGTCCGAAGCTCATATCATGCGGGGGATCAGAAGTAATAATAAAAAATAATGATACATTTAAAAATAAAATACTTGAATTTTTCCATTATTCATTTTTATATTATAACATTTAATCGGGAACTGGGAAATAATGCTGTTTGAATCAAGGATACCAGGAGTTTTAACTACTCAGGCAGATAAGTTCATAAATTGGGCACGGAAAAATTCATTATGGCCATTGCCCTTTGGAACTGCTTGCTGTGCTATAGAGTTAATGAGTACTTTGGCGTCACGCTATGACCTTGCCCGGTTCGGAATGGAGCGGCTCAGCTTTTCACCGCGCCAGTCAGATATGATGATTGTTGCCGGGCGGGTTGCTATTAAAATGATGCCCGTGCTTATCCGTATTTGGGAGCAAATGGCTGAGCCGAAATGGTGTATTTCGATGGGAGCATGTGCATCAACAGGCGGGGTTTTTAATACCTATACGCTGGTACAAGGTATAGACCAGTTTGTACCGGTAAGTGTCTATATTCCCGGTTGTCCCCCTTGTCCCGAAGCAGTTATTGATGGTTTGATGAAGCTCCAGAAGCTTATTGAAGGAGATTCTCTTAAAAAGCGAATGCACGCCGTAGTATAGTGGAGTAATTACTATTGAGGAGATAGAAATGGCAGTAATAACATTACGGGGTAAAGTGATTCACACGTCAGGTATGCTTCCAGCCGTTGGTTCAAAGGCACCTTATTTTGTATTGACAAGAACTGATTTAACTGATGTGTCTTTAAAAGATTTTTTAGGAAAGAAGATTGTGCTTAATATATTTCCGAGTCTCGACACTGGTGTATGTGCTGTATCGGTTCGCCGCTTTAATAAGGAAGCAGTGCAATTGAGGGATACTGTTGTATTGTGCATTTCTGCCGATTTGCCATTTGCACATAAGCGGTTCTGCGAGACAGAAGGGATTGCCAATGTCGTGAATTTATCTGATATGCGTAACAAGGATTTTGGAAAATTATATGGAGTAGTTATTATTGATGGTCCGCTTGCGGGGTTGTTATCCCGTGCCGTTGCTGTTCTTGATGAGCAGGGGATAGTGAAATATACTGAGCAGGTACCAAAAATCGAGCAAGAGCCGGATTATGAGACTGCTTTGTCAGTAATAGACAGATCCGCCTTTGGCGGAAAAGCATTGCAATAAAAAATGAGGATCAAACCAGAATAGAATAACGGGAGCAGTGAGCTATACTCTTTATGATTAGACAGGATTTTAAACTGACAACAGCAGAAAAATTATATTTACCTGCTGTCCTTAAAGGTATGTGGGTAACCTTTACACATTTTGTTCGACCCCAGCATTATGTTACTATTCAGTACCCTGAAAAACGAGCAGACCGCCCGACAGGCTATCGGGGATTCCATCGTTTGAATAAAGACTCTTATGGAAGAATCAAATGTGTTGCCTGTGAGATGTGTGCAACTGTCTGTCCGTCGCACTGCATAACGGTTATACCGATGCCTGCTTTTCCCGAGTGGAAGGACAGGGAGCGAATGCCGAAACGGTTTGAAATAAATTTACTGATGTGTATATACTGCGGTATGTGTGAAGAGGCTTGTCCGGCAGACGCTATTGAATTAACAAAAATTCATGATTGGTCTGCCTACTCGCGGGAAGAAATGATATGGGATAAAGAGAAATTACTCAAGATGTATGATTTGACCATTGATGAGCACTCTATGGCACAATTAGGTTTGACACTCAACCCTCAAGACAAACAAAAAGGTACTTAAAATAATATTGAGTTTAAATAAAATTTGGTGGTAGTTGTATTTAATAATTGATTATGAAAACATCTGTTGATTTTGACAGTTTTAAATATAAATTGATAAAATTCTTTAAAATTTTTTGATTTTTTCTTGCATATAACAAATTTATTGACTATAATTCAAAGAGATTAATATATTTTTTATTTAACAAAGATAATTTTGAGCCTCTTTAAAGGATACAGCACTATATTTCAAATGTTCGTTTTATAATTTTTTAGACACTATAATCAAAGAATAAAAATAAATTCTCGGAGGTTTTCATGAAAAGAACATTATCATTAGCAATTCTTTTTGTGTTATTGAGCGTTGGCCTCGTATTCGCGCAAGGAGTTACAAAATTCTACGCCTCCTGGGGAATAATCGCTCCACTTGGACCTAAGGCATTGAATTATTATTGGGAACCGAGTTATAAGAACGTATCTTTAGGCACTGGTTTCGATTTGAATCAGAACACTGAAATATTTATATCAATTAATTATCAAAAATTTCTTTTTGATAAGTATAAAACATTCCCAATAAACGAAGTCGGGCCGGTTGGTCGTATCGCTGAGATTAAATCATTCAGCGGTTCACTGAATGCAAAATATAAAATCCCGATTCCTTCATTTTTCGGAATCCGGAACCTTAAACTCTATGGTGTTGGCGGTGCCGGTGCTATACGATTGATACCTGTCAGTTATCTTAATTTAAGAGATCAAATAGATTTCACTGATCTGGCGCTTGAATCACATGTAAAATTGTTCCAGAACAATGATTCATGGTTTTCAACAGGCACAAAAGCAGTTGGTGCGGTGGTGAATTTTGGCGGTGGTATATCACATGATGAAAAAGACGGAACGTTTTATCTTGAGATTCAGTATGTAGGAGTATTCCCAGTGAAACAGGATCAAAAAGAAAAAGTTTATGATGCTTCAGGGACTTTTACGGGTTGGCAGACAAGCAAAGTTAAACAAGATGCAAATTTTTTTATGCCAATTAGAATTGGCTGGATTTTTAAACTCCAGTAAGTATATAATTTGATTTAACGTTTATTAAAAAGAGCACTCCTTCCGCTGTATATGGTATTGGGGAGGAGTGCTTTTTTTGTGGTTTCATTTTAAGCAGTACTTTTTGAATGAAAATACATTTGTTTTATACTTGTTGAAAATTATTTTCAATGTGATTATATTTAGTAATAATATAATCAATTATGCTCGTTACACTGTTGTTATGATAAGCAATCAATATAATATGGTCGCCACAGGCTTTAGCCAGCGAATTGAAACGAACCCTTGGCATAAGTCATCCCTATTGGGAAAAGGGTGCGTCTTCCTTTGTTTTTTAGCTATTAAATGGATTGTTTAACTAAAAATATTTTTACGAGCGCAAGAGGGATAATATATTAAGAGCTTTGAATTAATTAATAGATTTTTGATAACACACTCCTTTTATTCCCCTCTTCCGCAAGAGGCGGATCTGCCTCTGGCATGACAAGAGAGGAATAAGGGTTGTGTTAAGAACTATTTTTGGAATATGTTATTTTTCAAAGATTTCTATTAATTCTCTCTATTTTCATACTTCTTACATTGTAAGGAAACTTATTTTATCTTTATTGTGTTCATAACAGAAGGTACAATAAAGCAATAGTTTCAATGGAGCTATTGTTCGGTTTTAAATTTTTTATTTTGGTGAGTTTATAGTATGAAGTTACGGATACCACGAGACGAACTGAAAGTCGGGATGTTTATTGAACGAGCGGTTCTTGAAGTAGAGGGTAAATCGAAAACAAAAGTAGATTTTATTAATAATATTCTGATAGATTCTCAGGAAAAACTTAAAGAATTAAAAAGTAAAAATATTAAATATTTAATCATTGATACCGCAAAGGAGCTGAAAGAAGAGCCACCGCAAGCACCGCATCCGCAGCCGGAACCGATAGTTGAAGAGTTCGTTGAGCCTGAGCTCCCAAAGGAAGAACTGCTTGAGTCCTTTGAAGAAAAAGAAAAGGACAGAACCAAAGCCGGAGCACTGGTTCCGTTTGAAGAAGAATTACACATCGCGCGGGAAGTAAAAACTGAGGCGGTCAAAAATGTAAAAAAGATGCTGCAGGATGCCGCTATTGGGAAAAGTTTTGATACTGAACCTGCCCGCCAGCAAGTAAACGATATGGTGAAAAGCATTTTTCGCAACAAAGATGCTCTTATTAGTCTTACACGATTAAAAAGCTTTGATGAATATACGTTTATGCATTCCGTAAACGTAACCGTTCTTTCGATTGCACTTGCACGGGAATTAAAATTCCCAAAAGAACAGATTGATTTAATCGGTTTAGGCGGAATGCTCCATGATATCGGAAAAGTGAAGGTGCCGGAAAAAATATTAAATAAACCGGGCAAACTCACTCCCGAAGAACGACTTGAAATTCAAAAGCATACAACATTCGGATATGATTTGCTGAAAGCCCGGCAAGATATTCCTGAAATTTCTATGCTTATTGCGTATGAGCATCACGAGCGGGCTGATGGTACGGGGTATCCGTGCGGGAAAAAACTTGCGGAGCTTCAGCAGGGAAGCCTTATCAGTAATGTGACAGATGTGTATGATGCCTTAACAAGTGCTCGTGTGTATAAGCCCGGTATGCCGCCGCCCTATGCCCTTTCATTCATTAAAGCTCGTGCCGAGACAGAATTTTGTTCCGAATATGTGGATAAATTTATTGAAGTAATTGGCATTTTCCCCGTCGGAAGTGTTGTTGAGTTTAATACCGGACAGGTTGGCATTGTGAAAGAAATTAATCGGGATAATCTCTTTGAGCCGTCTGTGTTAGTGGTAATGAATGCTCAGCGACAGCGGTTAGGTGCCGGGCGACTTATTGATCCGTCCAAATATCCCGGCGGCGGATTGAAAATCATCCGATACCACGACCCTGCCGATTTAGGAATTATCGTCTCAGAATATTTAGATTTGAGTGAAAGCAGAATATAGGGTCAGGGATTTTTGAAAAAAATAATGATACGGAAACAAAAGTTTGCCGCTCCCATTAAATAAGATTAAAAATGAAAAATAATTGGTAATCGTGGCATTACCACGTTATATCAGAAGTTTCTGTTTTTATTCGGTGAAGGGGAATAGAGGTTTTACAGTTTCTGTTCCCCTATTTTTTTATCTTTTTAAACAGTTTATCGTAAGCTTCTTTTCGGGCAGTCAATTCTTTTATTTTTTGGGTGCTTTCTTTTGCCAGTTGGCTTTTTGCTGCCAGCTCAATAACTTTTTTATAGTTATCAATGGTGTTTTTAAAATCATACTGGTCTTTATTCTCGTATGCCTGAGCAAGATAGAAGTATACCTCTGGCTCATTCGGTTTTATTGCTTTTGCATCATTAAATTTTCCGATTGCTTCCCATTGTCCTTCACCGATTTTTACTCGCAAGTAATGACGACCTAACGAGAGATTGTAATAATATTTTGCCTCTATATAATCGGGTTTTATGGTGAATGCTTGTTTAAATACGTCTGCTGCTTCATAATATAGTTTCGTGTTATAATATGATTGTGCTTCTGCAAATAGCTTTCTTGCTTGAGCAGTAATTACTGAGATGCGTTGTAAGCCTTGAACAGCGGTTGATTTATAGTTTCCTGCACTGGAATCCTGTTTTGCAACGAATGCATAATCGCTGGAAGCTTTATCAAAGAAACCGCCTTGTTCAAGTATCCGCGCCCTGCCTTCCCGCGCCGGGACGAAATCAGAATATTGTTCAAGTATTTTTTCATACTCAGAACGGGCTTTATTGAGGAGCTCTTTTTGCTCGTATTCTCTCCCCAATTCGTAATGAACGTCGCGGAGGCGTATCTTCACCAGCGACACTGTCTCCTGTGCATTTTTTTTATAATTTATTGCTTCTGAATATGCTTCAAGAGCCAGCGGGTAGTTTTTATGAGCACGAAGGGAGTCACCTGCAGTGATAAACTCCTCAGGTGTTGTTGTTTTGGAGTCGTATAATGCCTTATAATATGCCTCCGGAGATTCATAACTGAGCTTCGGCTGAGTTGGATTGGGAATCTGCATTGTTCCGACGCAGGACAGGATAGATATGATTCCTGCCACAATAATTGTTCTCGCAATGAGAGATTTTAGTTTCATACGGTTTCTGTGAATCCGGGCAATGGGTTTTATATTTTGCTTTTTACTTTTTCTGATAAAAGCTCGTGAAAATTTTTCATTTTTGAGTTAATTACCTTGTTTTAAACGCTGTAGAATGATAAAAATATCCATTATTTCATAAAATTGTTTTCCGAGTATTTTTCACTATTAAAAATAAAGGAGTGAATGGTACATATATATTGACATTGAAATAAAAATTTATTAAAATATAAATTTAAAATTCTCTTTGTAAAGAACGTGTATTTAACAGAAAAACAATAGGAAGTGAGAATATGGAAACGTATTACAATTATATAAATGGTGAATGGTGTGACAGTATAACAAAAGAACGTTTTGAAAATCGAAACCCAGCGGATTGGAATGAAGTGGTTGGAACATTTCCCAAATCAGATAAACGGGATGTTGAAACAGCGGTAAAATCGGCACGGTCAGCATATAACGATTGGCGTTTGACCCCGGCGCCGAAGCGGGGAGAAATCATTAAGAAAGCTGGCGACATATTGACTGAGCGGAAAGAAGAGCTTGCCCGGTTGATGACCCGTGAGATGGGCAAAGTGCTCACCGAGACCCGGGGCGATGTCCAGGAAGGAATTGATACAGCGTACTATGCGGCAAGTGAAGGCAGGCGATTATTCAGTCATACTGCTCCGTCTGAGATGCCGAATAAAATGAACATTAGTTTTCGGATGCCGGTTGGTGTTGCGGGTATTATTACTCCATGGAATTTCCCGATGGCGATTCCGACCTGGAAATTATTTCCGGCACTGGTATGCGGGAATTCGGTCGTATTTAAACCTGCCAGTGATACACCTGCAACGGCGGGCGAGCTGGTGAAAATTTTGCTTGAGGCGGGTTTGCCGCCCAAAGTTATTAATATCGTGCATGGTACTGGCAATTCTGTTGGCATTCCCATTGTTGAGCATCCCGATATAAATATTATCAGTTTTACTGGTTCTTCGGCGGTTGGTAAGATAATTGCCGAAAAGGCAGGGACGCAGTTGAAGCGGGTATCGCTTGAGCTTGGCGGGAAGAATGCCCAGATTGTGATGGATGATGCGGACTTGGAGCTGGCGCTTGAAGGAGTGCTCTGGGGAGCGTTTGGAACGACCGGACAACGATGTACTGCAACGAGCCGGCTTATACTTCATCAGGCAATATATGACAAATTCATAGATATGCTGACTGCACGTGCAAAAGCGCTCAAATTAGGTAACGGACTTGAGCCGGATGTTCAGGTAGGTCCGTTAGTGAATGAAGGGCAACGAGCGACGGTTGAGCACTATGTTGAAATCGGGAAGAAAGAGGGAGCTCGATTAGTCTGCGGCGGTGAGCGCGAAACCGGTTCTAACTATGCAAATGGATTCTTTTATAAACCAACGATATTTGCAGATGTAACTCCGGAAATGACAATTGCCCGTGAAGAAATTTTTGGACCGGTTCTCTCCGTGCTTAAAGTTGCTTCACTTGAAGAAGCAATCGCCGTTTTGAATAATACTGTTTATGGTCTTTCTTCGTCAATTTATACCAAGAATGTCAACAGTGCGTTTAAGGCGATTCGGGACATTGAAGCAGGCATTACCTACGTTAACGGTCCGACAATCGGAGCCGAGTGCCATATGCCGTTCGGCGGCGTGAAGGAGACCGGTAATGGACACCGTGAGGGCGGCTGGTCAGTATATGAATTCTTTACTGAGTTAAAGACTGTATATATTGATTTCTCCGGCAGGCTTCAGCGGGCGCAGATTGATAATCGGGAATAGCCTGTCAAGTCAACTTAATAATAATTCTATTTTTAACGTTTTTATATGAATTATTAGCTTAAATTTAATGTATTATTAACATTTTCTTTAATTTATTAAATCACCAATATTCAAAATCGTTGATAATGGCACTTAATTTTTCTGTTGATTTGTCGCTTGATTACACTGTTGTAACCAAAATTCTTGTCGGATTCATTGCGGATTGTTTTCAAAAAGCCAATGCGCAGAGTGCTGTTATTGGATTGTCGGGCGGATTAGATTCGGCGGTTGTTGCAAAGCTCTCTGCTGAAGCATTGAGATTGGAACGGGTGTTGGGCGTGGTTATGCCATATAAAACCAGTGCCCCGGAAAGTATTGCTGATGCGTTACGGTTTGGAGAATGGCTGGGTATCAGGACTGAGTTGGTTGATATTTCACCGCTGGTTGATGCATATTTTTCCCGTCAACGGGAGGCAGATGCAAACCGACGAGGGAATGCGATGGCTCGCACACGGATGATTGTGTTATATGATATTTCAGCCCGGGAACAGGGATTGGTCATCGGCACCAGCAATAAATCGGAATTATTATTAGGTTATGGCACCATTTTTGGTGACCTTGCCTGTGCAATTAATCCGGTCGGTGATTTATATAAAACCCAGATGCGGCAATTGGCAGAGTACTTGGAGATACCTGAATATATCCGGAAGAAGACACCAACTGCTGACTTATTTCAGGGGCAGACAGATGAAGGGGATTTGGGATTTACCTATGATGAAGCTGACAGACTGCTGTTTTTATGGGTAGACCAGCGAGTGAGTGAAGAAGAGCTCAAAGAGTATGGATTTGCTCAAGAGTTCATTAATGCAGTGTTTAATCGGGTACGGAAAAATAACTTTAAACGACTGCCGCCGCTCATTGCGAAATTTTCCGGACGGACAATCGGTCATGAATTCCGGTATCCGTGGGAATGGTCGTTTGTGAAATAGCTGTTGTATATAAAAGTATCATTGATAGAACCCCGAGTACTCGGGGTGGTGCACTGCCGTTTGCTCCTATGGACAATATGCGTCATTTCAACTCCGAGTACTCGGAGTTTCGTACGATGAATTTCAATAATGGAATTTCTTATTTGTTTTTTATATTGATTATTCCATCATTTTTATGAAAAATAAACCGTTTGATACTATCGGCGCTGAAAAAAAATCGGGTTGCTTATATATTGTTTCAACACCGATTGGGAATTTAGGGGATATTACATATAGAGCTGTGGAGACGCTTCAGTCAGTGAGACTTATTGCGGCGGAGGATACGCGCCGGGCGTCTATACTGACCAGACGGTATACTATAAAAACACCGCTGATTAGTTTTTATGAACAGAATGCACACCGTCGGTTGCCGGAGCTTTTAAAGCATTTGCATAATAATGAGGACATTGCGCTGATTTCTGATGCTGGCACACCGGGAATTTCAGATCCTGGATATTTGTTAATACGGCAGTGTATTGATGAATCAGTTCCGGTGGTTGCGATTCCGGGTTCAACGGCGTTTGTGGCGGCGCTCAGCGTTTCTGGTCTCCCGACGGACAGGTTTATTTTTGAAGGATTTTTACCGGTTAAAAAGGGGCGGACGAAACGGCTGGAAGAACTCGCTCAAGAGAAAAGGACAATCATTTTGTATGAATCCCCGCACCGGATTGGGCGGACGCTTTCCGATTTGCAATTGCAGTGCGGGGACAGGGAAATCGTTATTGTTCGGGAGCTGACAAAGCTGTATGAAGAAGTAATACGGACAACCCTTTCAAGAGCAATCCAGCGATTTAAAGAGAGTAAACCCCGTGGTGAATATGTGCTTGTTATCCATGGGGCAGATAAAGAATAATACATTCCACACCATTAGAATGCGTGATGAGGCATAGATAATGAATTTAATTCCTGATATTCTACAAAGGTGTTATATAAATCTGATTAATCCGCTGATTTCCTTTTTTATACGCCATAAAGCCAATCCAAATCATTTAACGACATTAGGATTAATAATACAATTTATTTCAATGTATTTTTTAGCGACGGGGAGCTTTTTTATCGGCGGGGTTTTAATACTTGCGGCTGGAACGTGCGATATGATTGATGGGAAAATCGCCCGCTCCCGGAGCGTCAGCACGAAATTCGGCGCTCTCTATGATTCTACATTAGACCGATATGCCGAATTTGCAATGTTTTTCGGCATCGGTTTTTATCTAATAAACAGACAATATTATGTTTCCTCAATTGTTACCTTTATTGCCTTGGGCGGTTCGTTAATGACGAGCTATATCCGCGCCCGCAGTGAAGCGATGGGATTGGATTGTAGAGTTGGCATTATGCAGCGGCCGGAGCGGATTGTCTACATCGGATTCGCTTCGATTTTTTCAACGTTTTTTAAGGATATGCCCTATCCCCTTGTCATTGTTATTGCAATAACAGCCGTAACGTCTAATTTTACCGCAATTCAGCGGATGGTACATATTTACCGGCTGACTGATAGTGGAAGGGAATTATTGATTCAAGCAGGGCGGCAGTCAACTCCGCGAAACGATGAAACAAAAGGAAGTACCAATGAATCTCATACTCTTGAAGTCAAAAATTCATAACGCTTGTGTAACCGATGCCAGTCTGCGTTATGAAGGGAGTCTAACAATTGACCGGGACTTGATGGATATTGCAGGGATTGTTCCTTATGAGAAGGTGCTGGTTTCAAATATGAGTAATGGCAGTCGGTTTGAGACATATATAATTGAAGGACCGCGGCAGTCCCGAAGTATTTGTTTGAATGGGGCGGCGGCTCATTTAGGAACGGTTGGAGATTTACTCACGATATTTACATTTTGCACGCTCAGTCCGGAAGAGGCAAAAGTCTTTAAGCCGCGAATAGTCGTGCTTGGCGAAAACAATACAGTTGTAAAAATTTCTGGAGGTAGCAATGATAAATAGGAATATGACGATAGAAAAACCGAAAGGTACAGTAGGGGTGTTAATTCCCGGGTTGGGAGCGGTCAGTACAACCTTGATAGCGGGTGTGTATGCCGTTTTGCGGGGATTGGCAAAGCCGGTTGGCTCACTGACTCAGATGGCGACAATACGATTAGGGAAGCGGACAGAAAAACGGACACCAATGATAAAAGACTTTGTTCCGCTCGCCAAACTGGAGGATTTAGAGTTTGGGGGATGGGATATTTTTCCGGATAACTGCTATGAGTCAGCCGTAAAAGCCGGTGTTCTTGATGGGCGGCTGTTAGAAAAAATTCGCCCCCAGCTTGAAGCTATAAAACCAATGTCTGCGGTGTTCAGCAGGGATTATGTCCGCAAATTGGACGGACCAAATGTGAAAAAAGGAGCAACAAAGTATGACCTTGCCCTCCAGTTAATAGAGGATTGCAAGCACTTTCAAGAAGAAAAAAAGGTTAGCCGGTGTATAATGATTTGGTGTGCGAGCACGGAGGTTTTTCTCAAGCCGACGCCGGTGCATACGACGATGGAAAGTTTTGAACGGGGATTGAAAAATAATGCGCCCGAAATCGCCCCGAGTATGATATATGCGTATGCGGCTTTAAAATCAGGAATTCCATTTGCAAATGGTGCTCCGAACCTGACGATAGATATTCCGGCACTTACTCAATTGGCAAGAGAACAAAATCTGCCGATTTGTGGAAAGGATTTTAAGACCGGTCAGACATTGATGAAGACAATTATTGCCCCCGGACTGAAGGCACGGATGCTCGGATTAAACGGGTGGTTTTCAACCAATATTCTCGGCAATCGAGATGGAGAAGTGCTTGATGACCCTGATTCCTTTAAAACAAAGGAAGAAAGCAAGCTCTCTGTGCTTGAATACATCCTCCAACCCAGGATGTATCCTGACCTGTATGGCAATATCTCGCATAAGGTTAGTATACATTATTACCCGCCGCGGCGTGATAATAAAGAGGGCTGGGATAATATTGATATATTCGGTTGGTTAGGATATGATATGCAGATAAAGATAGATTTTCTCTGCCGAGACAGTATCCTTGCCGCTCCAATTGTACTTGATGTGGTGTTGTTTATGGACTTGGCGAAGCGGAGCGGTATGTCGGGAATTCAGGAATGGCTTTCGTTCTATTTCAAGAGTCCGATGCACGCACCGGAACTGTATCCTGAGCATGATTTATTTATTCAATTAATGAAATTAAAGAACACGCTTCGATATATGTGCGGCGAAGAGCCTATCACCCATCTGGGATTGGAATATTATGATTGATATAGATTATTTTTGAATAAAATAACCATTGCTGGTAAAAAATTGAAGAATTTTTCTCTTCCCGATTGTATATTTTTAAAATACTGTTATTCGAAATTGATGAGTTCTGCATTTCATTAAATACAAATAGTTTCTTTAATAATGATGGAGTTATGCTCCGCAACTATTTTATTGTATATTTACCGGGATAGCGCTATTATGGAAGAAAAAGTAGGAAAATTTGAGGGTATCAATGCTCAATTATCGAAGGCAATATCATATTTTTGGCGGACACGGGCGCACCAACTAAATCGGCAAAAAACTTTTTCATACTATAATGAACCGGCAGCAAGCGGTCCGGTGACAAGCAGTGAGCGCTTAAAAGGATTCATCAACTTAATTACAGAGCTTCTCCTTGAAGCAGGAGTTAAGAAACAGTATATTTATTATAAAAAAGATTTAGAGATTCCCGGATTTTTCCGTCCTTATAAAGAATGGGATTTGCTCGTGATAAAAGATTATCGGCTTATACTGGCGCTTCAAGTTAAGTTTCACGTTGGCTTGACGTTTGGCAACTTATTTAATACACGGATTGAGGAGGCAGTTGGAGTTGCTCAAGATTTCTGGATTGCTTATCGTGAAGGATCATACGGGAAAACGGTGAAGCCCTGGCTGGGATATATGCTGCTCCTTGAGGATTGTCCTGCCACCCGCGCTCAAAACAGGGTAAAAGAGCCGCATTTTAAGGTTTCTCCCGAATTTATGAATGCATCGTTTGCAAAACGTTATGAGCTTTTTTGCAGGAGATTAGTGTCAGAGGGGTTTTATACTGCGGCAGTGTATATATTGTCTGATAAACGGGAAGGTTTACGAGGGCACTATACGGAACCTGCTGAAGATTTGTCATTTGATATGTTTGTGCAGTCTTTGGTTACGCAGGCGACAAATTATAAAAGTATAGGTACTATGGAATAGACATTTTTCAAGAGACTATAAGTGTTCGATGAGTGATCAAGGCTATAAACGGTTGAGCACAATAAAGGAGTTGCTCAAGACGTCTCTTCCAGCGGCATTAGATATGACCAGTCAGCCGCTGGTGTGGCTCTACGAGGCATTTTTGTTGGGCCGCCTCAGTTTTTCAGCGCTCGGCGGAGTTGGTTTAGCATTCCAGCTTGTTTTGATTACAATGACTATTATCATTACGTTTGTTATTGGGAGTTCACTTATCATCAACCGCTATTTAGGGAAAAAAGACTCGTGGCAGGCAAATCATATTCTTGGACAGTCGGTGATGTTAGGGCTGGTATTGTCGGTTGTTATCGGGATTATATGGTATATCAGTGCACCCGTATTGTTTAAAATAATTAAAGAGACCGATCAAACCGTACGGGGAGCCCAGATATATGGTAAGCACTATCTTCAGACAATTGCGTTCTTTTCACCAGTGATTATTCCAAGTTTTTTAGCGCTTGGAATTATCCGCGGTACCGGCGATTCCCGATATGCGCTGATTATCAATGCTGTCATTTTCGGTATAAATGTCTTTTTAGCACCGTTGTTAATGTTTGGGGAATTGGGATTCCCCCGATTGGAAGTTGTTGGGTTGGCGCTGTCAAAAGGAATTGCTTTTTCAGTTGGGTTTCTGTTAACCTTATTCTTGCTCAGAAGCCGGAAATGTTGTTTATTTTTATCATTTCGGGAAACGGCAACGCCAAACTGGGAGAGTGTTAAGGAGCTTTTCCGGAAGGGGCTACCGACGACTGTTGAACAGCTTTCGTGGTCTATCGGTCAGTTTATAGTTTCCGGGTATGCGGCACGGTTAGGCGTTATTGTTTTAACGACTCATCAGATATTGCTTCTCCTCCAGACCGTGATGTCAATGTGTTATCAGGGCTTTGGCATCGGTTCGATGACAATGGTGGGAAAAAATGTTGGTGCAGATGAGCATTCCAAAGCTGAGCGAGCCGGATTAACAGCAGGAGGACTGATTTTCTTTTTTGTTCTGGCAATTGCTTGGGGAATGTACGCATTTCGTGTTGAAATTCTGCAGATTTTTACAAAGAATCAGGATGTTTTTAAATTGGGTATCAGTGTCATATTTATTTTTTCGGTAGTGCAAATACCAAAGGCGTTAAATGCCGTACTGACAGGCAATCTACGGGGAGCGGGAGAGCTCCACTGGATAATGTGGGCAACTATTGTATCGGTTTTAATTTTTGAGGTAAGCACGTCATGGGTAGCTGTGTTCGTATGTCATTTTGCATTAGCCGGAATCTGGATTATTCACGGATTTGATGAAGCGTCCCGATTTATCTGCCATTTCATTCGGTTCCGCACGGGGAAATGGAAACTTCGCAGTATATAAAGATCTGAATAAAAAAGTTATTTTATATATAAATTTAATATGAGATTGCTTTGTCTCTGCCCTTTGTGGAACAAGCTTAAATTAATGTCTTTGCGTCAGTTGCATCATTTGCACTTGCTCGCTGTTATTTTGGCGAGTTTATATAATCATTTTATTTTTAAAGAAAGAATCGTAGAAGAAGGAAAACGTTCTTCACAGTGGTATGAAACCTAATATTTCTGATACAAATCAGCTTTTGTTGCATATTGGGTCAGTGGCCGATACCTATGGCAATGAGGTGTATGTTGTTGGCGGTTTTGTGCGGGATTGGATGCTGAATGACCGTTTTGGGTATTTAATTCCGGAAACTCGTGAAATAGATTTTACCGTGATAAATGGAGGGCTATCATTTGCTCGCCGTATTGCTGAATCGTTAGGGGTATCGCATATTGTAACATTTGAGCGGTTTGGTACCTGTCTGGTACCATATAACGATTTTAAGCTTGAATTTGTGCAGGCGCGGGCAGAAGAATATGACCCGTCTTCACGGAAGCCCATCGTTTATCAAGCAGGCGATTTGTATACGGAATTGGCACGGCGGGATTTTACTGTCAATGCATTAGCGCGGCGGATTACTGCGAACGGATTGGGGGAAATTATTGATTTTTTTAATGGAATTGATGATTTGCAGAAGAAACTGTTGCGCACGCCGTTAGAGCCGTATAAAACGTTTGATGATGACCCCCTCCGTATGATACGAGCAGTTCGGTTTGCCTCACGATTTGGTTTTTCCATTGACGGGTCAGCTCTTCGGGCAATCAAAGAAAACCGCAGCCGGATTGCCATTGTCTCGCAAGAGCGGATTACTGATGAGATTGTGAAAATAATGATGACTGATACTCCCTCAATCGGACTTAAACTGCTTCTGAAGACCGGTCTGCTTGAACTGCTGTTTCCTGAGTTACACCGACTTATTGGCGTTGACCAGCGAAATAGTTATCACCATAAAGACGTCTGGATTCATACGCTGAAGGTAGTGGATAATACTGCTTCAGTATCTCAAAAGTTACCGCTCCGGTTAGCGGCGTTGTTTCACGATATAGCAAAACCGGATACAAAACGGTTTGTAGAGAATACCGGCTGGACCTTTCACGGACACGAGATGTTAGGAGCAGGTATGATGGAGGCTATTATCCGACGCCTCCGCCTGCCGATTGAGTTGATTCCCTATCTGCAAAAATTAATCCGGCTTCATTTGCGCCCGATAAATCTTTCTGTTGAAGGAGTAACCGACAGTGCTATCCGACGGCTTATCGTTAATGCCGGGAAAGACTTAGAAGATTTACTGATTCTCTGCCGGGCGGACATTACCTCCGGAAATCCGCTCCGCGTAAAACAGCATCTTAAGAATTTTGACTTTGTCGAGCGGCGAATGAAGGAAGTTGAAGAAACAGATAAACTGCGTGCCTTTAAGTCACCGGTTAATGGAAATGAGATTATGGAGGCATTCGGACTTTCCCCATCACGGATTGTCGGCACATTAAAAACTATGATTGAAGAAGCTATCCTTGACGGCATTATTCCAAATGAGCACGATGCCGCATTTGCGTATTTGATGAAGATGAAAGATGATGTGATAAAAAGTAAATAAATATTTATAGAGATTCACTCTCCGTCCCAAATTTAACCTGGGATGGAACGAATGTAAAAGCTTTGCTGACTCTATCACCATTCGGCATTGATTTTTAAACAAAATTGAATTTGATTATAAAATGGATTTTCTGTATAATAAAAATTGTTGAATTTGTTAGTTTTAGTGCTTATTTTATAATAGCAAATTAAAATTTATTTCAACTTCTATGTAAATTTGTTTAAATATTTAGTTCAAAGATAATTGCATTGTAAAAATAACATATAAAAGTCCTTAATTCTCAAGTTGACTTCTTTTAAAAATAATGATAATTGTAATTAATTAATAATTTGAAATAAAAAGCCGATTATATTGTATTATAATAAAGAGCAAATATAAAATTTCAAATATATAAAAGTAATTTATATATGTTAGACGATTTTTATCGGGAAAAATTAGTTAACGCTTTCATTTATTTTGTTAAAAACATAAATAGAGCGAATACAACAAAGCTAATGAAGTTGCTTCATTATTTTGATTTTCTTCATTTCAAACAAACAGGAATACCAGCATTAGGATTAGAATATTATACATTCCAGCGAGGACCTGTCCCAAAAGAATTCTGGCTGGAGATTAAAGAAGGTAACTTGCCATTAGACTTAAAGAGAAAAATTTTTGTAGAAAAAGTTGAAAAAGATGATAATCCTGATTATAAAGAATACATTTTTAAAGTAAAACAAGGTATTAAGCCCAATTTGGAAATTTTTACTCCTAAAGAACTTGACATATTAAAAGATTTGGTTTATACATGGAAAGATGCTACAGCTGAAATGATGACTGAAGCAACGCACTTTAAGGGTACTCCTTGGGAAAAAACAAAATCAACTAAAGGTTTAAATCAATTAATTGATTATTTTTTTGCATTAGATATGGAATCACCAATCAGTAAAGAACAGGCGCAATTCTTAAATACAGAATTCGGACAGGTTTTTAAAAACTTTAACCGCTTAAAATAAATTTTATTATGCCGTGTAAAGGACAAATCTGGTTATATAAAGAGTATGAATTTGAAGATGGCACAAAAAGAGACAAATATTTTATTGCCATTCAAGATATGTATAAAAGTAAAAAAGAATGCCTTTTTTTAATCACAACATCATCATATTGGCGGTTTATTCCAGATATAAAAGCAGGCTGCAATGCAGAAATGTACCTGTTTTTCATACCAAATAAATGGGGAACATATTTTAAAAAAGATACTTATGTTCTTTTAAATTTTAATTCTGTTAAATCTTTTAAAATAACAAACATACCTTCTAATACATTTTTTTCTGTGGGAGATCTATCACCGGAACATTATGCTCAATTGAAGAATTGTCTTTATAAATGCAAAGATAGAATTCCGATGATGTACCACACAATGATATTTAAATAGATTTTTAAAACATTTTAAAAGCCCCTAAGCGGTAACTTTTTTTATTTGATTTTACTACTTCACCATATCCACATATATTAGAATATCAAATTCCTCGAATGTGTATTGGCGGAGGTTTTTATCCGGTTTGAATTTCCCCTTACTATCATAATCGTAGTAAACGCATCAGATATCTTCAATATAACATCGCTACTAACCAATGGTTCGTCACTCTCCGTCCCAAGTTGAACTTGGGATGGTACTAATGTAAAAACTTGGCTTTGATTGCCAATGTTGTTAAGAAAGCATTTAATGAAATAACAGTTCCGCTCCTGAGCAGTTAAATGTCCTGCTCTCTGCTCTGTGCCCCCGATACGCCGCATCACCAAACACCGGGCATCTCATTGACGCAAAAGGTAATCGAATTCGGTGTGTTCGCCCGGTCTTCAGATATTCTCAAGAGCTTTATTTTTATTTTGACGTTTTAAAATCATACTAAATCGGTTTGTAAAACCAGTTGTTATAATTGATATAAATATGTACATTTATAAAACAGGTGGTGATTTTTAATTATACGTGGCAATGCCACGGCGACAGTTTTATGCTTACTTTTTATTATTGACGAAGGAATTATCGCAGAAGGTTTAATAATTAAAAATGCACAATTTATAAAGTTACACTATGATACTACAGAATTGCCGGGTACGGTTTGCGCCGAGTCCAACGGGGCATTTGCATATTGGCGGTGCGCGAACTGCATTGTTTAACTGGCTCTTTGCGCGGAGCGCCGGAGGGAAATTTTTGGTTCGGATTGAGGACACCGATAGAGAGCGCTCAACTTCGGAATATTTGGAATCGGTTTTACAATCATTAGAGTGGTTGGGACTTAAATGGGATGAGGAGTTATATATTCAATCACGGGCGCTTGAAAAACACCACCAGACTGCGTATGAATTGCTGAAGCGGGGCGCGGCGTATCGTTGTTTTTGCACTCCGGACATATTAGAGCGGAAACGGAAAGAAGCTGAGGAGAAACATCAGATATACCGGTATGATGGCACCTGCAGGAATCTACCGCAGGAAGAGGTGGAATCCCTGTGCAGACAGGGGAAACCATTTGCCATCCGCTGTCGTGTTCCTGATGGTGAAACAGTATTTGACGATTTAATCCACGGCAAGACGGTGTTTAAGAATGAAGAGATAGATGATTTTATCATATTACGGAGCGACCAGACGCCGATTTATCAGCTGGCGGTTGTAGTGGATGATCACGAGATGGGGATTACGTATGTCATCCGGGGAGACGATCATCTCTCCAATACACCAAAGCAGATTATTTTATATCGGGCGTTGGGTTGGGAGCTTCCGCAGTTCGGGCATATGCCAATGATTTTGGGGACGGACAAAACACGATTGAGCAAGCGTCACGGAGCGGTCTCCGTTGAGTCATACCGGGAACGCGGCTATCTCCCGGAGGCGCTGAAAAATTATTTACTCTTGTTAGGATGGTCGCCGCCGGGTGGGAAAGGTGAGCGTGAAATATTATCGTTGGAAGAAGCTGTATCAGAGTTTCGGATTGAAGATTCATTAAAAAAATCAGCAGTCTTTGATGAGCAGAAACTGCAATGGATGAACGGACAGTATATTTCAGCACTGTCCGAAGAAGAGCTTGCGGTGAGGTTAGAACCGTTTATTATGGTTGATAAAGAGCTTGCGGCGGTTATTGCTGAGTGCGGGAGTGGATATTTATATTCGGTTTTGTCGCTTATTAAGCTGAGAATGAAACTATTGACCGATTTTATTCTGTATGGAGGGTATTTTTACCGGGATCCGATCGTCTATGACCCGGAAGCGATAAAGAAGCACTGGCTGGAGAAAGATACGGTCATTGAGCGGTTAGCTCGGCTTCGGCTCCTTATAATTGACGAAAATGAATTAACTATTGAGTCGAGTGAACGGGCTGTTCGGGGAGAAGCAGAAAGGATGGGAATTCCTGCGGCACAATTAATACATCCGACGCGCCTTGCTCTCACTGGCTACTCCATCAGTCCGGGATTATTTGAAGTAATGGCAATCCTTGGCAGAGAAACCATAATACGAAGGTTAGAATTAGCCATTACGTATATAAGTACATTGTGAATTATTTATGTTAGTCCGTTGTGCTCGTTAAATTACATTTAATGTTTCGTTGTATTAGTATTGTCACAAACGCACGGCTACAGTGAATATTTATAATCGGATTATTAATACAGCGTGTCTGTCTCCGACTGAAGTGTGCATTTTAGTAGATTTTTTCAAGGTCTCAATATAAATTTCTCTTGTTCTTTAAGTTTTTTTTGAATATATTTAACAATTATGTGTAGAAAAATAATGAAGGATTTTCTACACTAGTGTTTAAATTTGTTCATTGAAAGTAAAAGAGTCAGCAGTAAAGAGGTTTTATTGGCGCTCAATAAGTGTTGAAACATTCTGGCACAGAGTTTGTCCCTTTAAACAGACGATGCAGAAGAGTGCTCTATAAGGTATGTGTTTTTACCAATTGTATTAACCGGGACCTCCGTGATCAAACATTTATGCGAAGGTCGCGCGTCCCGGTTACCAATTAAAGCCGGGAGCGCAAATGTTTGTCTGTGCAAAGCATTTCTTTGAGTGGAAGAGTGAGGTTGAAGTATCTAAAAACCTCTATTTAGTGCAGTATCAAACTGATATGCGGTTGTTGTTTCGGACCACAAACACTCAGGATAGTAATGATGCACCCGTATATTTTGTTATGTCGGAAAATGCATTGAAAGTGAAAGATATTCTATAACATAGCCCATTCACATTGACCCCACATACATAGCCTCTACGTAATGTGTTGCAGGAGGCCCCCCCGAGCAATCGGGGGGGCATTTTTTTTTATATTAATCTACCATAGAGCACAGAACACACAGAGTTGAAATGATAGCAGTTCCTGCATTGTTATTTTAAATAAATGGTATCAAAATATTTGAATAAAAAGCGTTTTTGATATAGACGGTGATTTTATCCTTGATTGATTGGAATTTGTTGCGTACTTTTATATTAATTAATCGCGTAATTATGAATTATTACTTGGAATTGTGCGACGAATGTAATAGACTGATAAGAACCATAATAAAGGAGATGGCGCTATGCGTTACTGTTTAGAAGAGCCGAAGAATGAGCCTGTCCGTAGCTACGCTTCCGTATCCCCCGAACGTGTCTCCCTCAAGAAACGCCTCACTGAAATACTTGCCGAACATATTGAAATTCCACTTATCATTGGCGGGAAAGAATACAAGACTGGAAAAACAGCCCACTGTGTTTGTCCTCATGACCATCGCCACATTTTAGCAACTGTTCACTTAGCGGACGAGAAGCATATTGAACTAGCAATTGAAACTGCCTTAAAAGCACGGAAAGAGTGGGCGGCGCTTCCCTGGGATACACGGGTATCAGTGTTTTTAAAAATGGCTGATTTATTGGCGGGTCCCTATCGTGATACGTTGAATGCCGCTACAATGCTCAATCAGTCGAAAAATGCATTTCAAGCAGAGATTGACAGCGCCTGCGAGCTAACCGATTTCTATCGGTTTAATGCGTATTATTATTACCGGCTGATGGGGGAACAGCCGTACAGCAGTCCAGGCGTCTGGAATCGGATGGAACATCGGGGATTAGAGGGATTTGTCTTTGCTGTTACGCCGTTCAACTTTACCTCTATAGCCGGAAATCTTCCGACGGCACCGGTTCTCTGCGGGTGTGTGTCACTCTGGAAACCCGCATCAAGTGCAATTTTTGGTGCATATTACCTGATGAAAATGTTCAAAGAAGCCGGAATGCCGGACGGTGTCATTAACTTTATCCCGGGTCCCGGCAGTAAGGTTGGTCCGACAGTAATGAAGAGTGAATACTTATCCGGCATTCATTTTACTGGTTCAACAAACGTATTTCAGGATATGTGGCGAACTGTTGGTGAAAATATTTCCCGGTATAAATGCTATCCCCGGATTGTTGGAGAAACCGGCGGGAAAGACTATATTTTTGCGCATCCGTCCGCTGATGTAAAAGCGCTTATTACTGCCCTTATTCGAGGGTCGTATGAATATCAGGGACAAAAATGCTCTGCCTGCTCTCGTGCATATATACCCAAAACGATGTGGGAAACAATGAAGGATGATTTATTGCATCAGATTTCGACCATCAAGATGGGAAACGTCCTTGATTTTACGAATTTTATGAATGCAGTTATTGATAAAGGCGCATTTGATACTATTACCGGGTACCTTGAGTATACAAAGAAGGCATCTGATGCGAGGATTATTACCGGCGGCGGATATGATGGCAGTGCGGGCTATTTTATTCAGCCGACGGTTATTCTGACCACGAATCCGCATTTTAAGACGATGGAGGAAGAGGTATTCGGACCGGTCTTGACGGTGTATGTATACGATGATGATAACTATTTTGAAACACTGGAATTATGCGATGCAACGTCGTCATATGCCTTAACGGGTTCAATTTTTGCTCAGGATCGCTATGCAATTGAGATGGCACTCAAAGTTCTGGTGCATTCAGCAGGTAATTTCTACATTAACGATAAATGTACCGGTGCTGTCGTTGGTCAGCAGCCGTTTGGCGGTGCCCGTGCATCCGGAACTAACGATAAAGCCGGATGTGTTTTAAATCTTATACGCTGGATTTCACCGCGGGCAATAAAAGAAACGTTTGTACCGCCGACGGATTACCGCTATCCGTTTATGGCGGCGGAATAATGGTGTATTTTAGCAATTATTAATTATAACGAGGATTATAAATACTATATACCTGATTTCTCTCTGTCTCTGTGTTATTTAATTTAACGCAAAGGCGCATAGATGCAAAGGGTACTTATAAAATTACATACAGTATAAGACACTATATGTCTAATCGAACTTCGGGTGCGCGTACCCGAAAAACCATTTTGAGTGTTGCAAAGAAGCTTTTCCGTCAGAATGGGTATCGTCGTACCACGATGAAGGCAATCGCTGAGACTGCAGGACTGACATTCCGGACAATTAAAGCCAATTTTCCCACGAAACAAGCATTGTTTTGCGACCTTTATATGACTGAAAAGCTTTCAGCTCGGCGAACATTGCTAAAACTCTTCAAGAACACGGAATATACCGACCGGCTCAGTGTAAAAACCACCCTTGAATGGTTGTGTTACTATGTTCATAAAAGTGAATTTTTATTAATGCTCTATATGTTTGGCGATTTTCCGGTTCGTCATTGTATCGAGGGAACCTCTTGGGAATCCATCCCTCCGGGAAAAAACAGTGCAGACCCGCTGACCGGACACAGTTCTTTGCTGGAAGAATTCATTGAATCCTGCCAAAAAGCAGGTACAATACGGAAAGGTAATCCTGCAGAGATAACAATGGTGATGAGAACGATTCTCCATCTTATTCTTATTGACCGCGACCAGTGGAGCGTGCCGGTTTCTTCAATCATAACCATTGTTGTTGACGGTTTAGTTTCGGATTAAATAAACAAAATAACTTTTGTATTTTTATTTATTTATAACTGCAGGCGCAGAGAATTCGCAAGAATGCAACGGTGCATCATATATATGGAAAATACTCATAGATTTTTAGCAATAAGAGACGATTATTCTCTGTATATTATTCATTTTCTCTTTTTTTAACTCTGCGGTTTGTTTTTTTAGTTATTCTTTATAAAAATACAAAAGCTTTGTAAGCAACTCGTTTTATAAATAAACAGAAGACATTTATCAAATTTAACGTATAAAATATAAGGAGGATTGTGTATGACAGATCCGGTAATAGCACAGAAAGCTCCCTATATAATGGAACTGGATAGGGGAACGTATTACTGGTGCCGATGCGGCAGGTCAAAGAATCAGCCATTTTGCGACAGCTCTCATAAAGGTACTGGATTTACCCCGCTTGAATTCACCGTAACTGAAAAGAAAAAGTATGCACTCTGCGGATGCAAGCACACGGCAAAACAGCCGTTCTGCGACGCGACTCATAAAAAGTTATAAGGAAAGGAATAATAATATTAATAAATTGTATATATTATTAGAAATGGGTCTTTATAGAGAGCTGTATAAAATCCATTTTTTTCTTGAGGGTTCTTAAAATGAATTTTGTTCGGCTTTTTATAATATTTTTAGTGATTTTCATTGTATCAGAGGATACTTATGCTCAGACAGCCCGGGAGTGGTATCAGCAGGGGATAACGCTGAAGCAGCAGGGGAAGATTGAAGAGGCAATTTCGGCATTTGAGAAGGCAATCGGAAGTGACCGGGGATTTACTGAGGGATATTATGAGCTTGCGGTAATTTACCGGGCAAAACGGACGCCTGATGCATTATCTCGTGCTACTGACCTGATGCAGGATGCATTGCGGTATGACAGTAAAAATGCACGGTATCGGCGGATGTTAGGAGATATTTACAATGACCGCACGATGTATGAGGAAGCGAAGAAGATGTACGAGCGTGCGTTAGAAGTAGATTCAAAAGATGTTGAAAGCCTTTCAAAAATTGCAAAAGTATATGCCCGTGAAGCGAATAAAGACCGCTATCGGGTTGACTTTGGAAAAAGTCTCTATCACCCCTCTCTTATTTCGGATGAATTTTTATCAATTCAATATCCTTTATTATGGGACAAAAACTTCTTTGAATATGCAAAGCAACGGTTTGGAACGAGCATTCGGTACAGTGACCTTCAATGGGCTCAAGAGCTTTCAAGTCAGATAGTTTGGGATGAGTTTGTAGAGCGTGATGATTCGATTGCAAAAGCGCTCAATACCCATATCTTATCGCTATCTCCGTCAAACAAAGACGCCTTGTATCAATTAGGGTTGGTATATTATGATAGCGACAGTTTAGAGCAATTTGCAGGAATGTTTGAACAATTAGTGAAGACATATCCGGACGATAAAGATGGACATTTGTTTCTCGGCTTGGCATATCTGCGGTTGAAAGAGTACGAAAAAGCAAACAAAGAATTTACGCGTGCGAGTGAATTAATGGCTCCGGAGGAACGGGCGGTTTTCGAAAATATTGCGTATTTAAAGGAAGGCAGTTTTGCAAAAACAGGAATTGATACGGTTACCAGTGATACGTCGAAGTTCTGGTATGCTCGTGATCCGATGTACTTGACGCCGTATAATGAGCGGCGATTGGAACATTATGGACGGGTGGCTGAAGCGAACCTTCGATTTTCTATTCCCAAGGAGAACATTGCAGGATGGCAAACGAATCAGGGTGAGGTTTTAATAAAATATGGTCCTCCTGAACAGCAGAAGTTGTATTACGAGACCAGTACTTCTTCAAAAGATTTGGGTCTAAAATTTAATTTCTGGTATTATAAAAACTTTTCGTTCGTTTTTGAAACGCAGTACCCGAATTTTTATGATAAATACCGTTTGGGCATTTACGGGAATCTGAATTTTAATGAAATTTCACGGGACGTGGAAAAACAATATCCCGAGTTTTACGAATATAAACCCAAAGGGAAATTCATAGATGCAATATATGATACGTACGATTTTCGGGGTGAGCAAGGGAAAACACGGGTGGAAATATTCTATGATTTGCCGATAGACTCGGTAAAGACAAATACAACTGAATCTGCATTTGAGGGGAACGTTAAATATGGTGTGTTTATTCATGACGAGCAGTGGAATCGGGTGGTCAGTGATATACAAACGCGGCTTATTCAATTGAATAAAAAAGAAGCCGATTCATTGAAGGTAACCACGGGACAATTTACCTATACTGTTCCACCGGGGAGATATAACCTTGCCGTTGAGCTTCAGGACCAGTTATCTCAGCAGAATGAAGGGACATTTCGAGACACTATAGTGGTGGAATCATACACAGCGGATACTCTTCAGCTCAGTGATATAGTGCTGGCGCGGAATATTGAGATTATCGGGCAGAATAATAAAATCACCCGGAATACGGTTGCGATAAAACCGAATCCAAGCAGGTTATATGAGATGAAACAGCCGATATATATTTATTATGAGATATACAATCTCCTGCTTAATCCGTCGGATGGTACAAGCCGGTATAAGATTGAGTATAGACTGCAGGATCCCCAGCGGGCAGAACCCTGGATAAAGAATTTCGTCCGCAGACTCGTTGTTAATAAGAAGCAGGATTACAAGGTTGCGACCAGTTTTCAAAGCCGTGGTGCAGACCGGGATGAATCGCAGTATATCAGCATTGACCCCAATATAAAAAATCCCGGCACGTATGAATTATTCGTACGGGTAACCGATGAAGTTGCAAAGAAATCAGCAGAAAAATCAGTACCGCTGACGCTGTATAAGGAAAGTAAGAAAAAAAAGTGATTCGACATTTTTAGTTCTTATATATGAAATCTCATTCCCCAATTTATTCTTGTGCGTTATTTCGATTGTTCTTCTCATTGATAGTATTGTTTTCATATACACCCGCTTCTTCTCAACTGGCGCAATCCTATTATATTCAAGGGATTCTGTTACAAAAAACTGGACAGACACGTCTTGCTATTTCTATGTTCGAAAAGGCAATTGAAAATAAAACAGACTATGATGATGCATATTGCCGGTTAGGCGAATTATATAAAAAGCTGAAAACCCCTGACGCTTTGAAAAAATCCGAAGAAATGTATAAAGAGGCGATAAAATTTTATAAGCTTCACGCTCTTGAGGCAGAAAAAGCCGGTGAAAATGGAGAGGCGCGTGAGAAATGGAAAGATGTTCTGAAGGTTGACTCGACCTATATTGATGCGCTTGCCGGCTTAGGACGGTTGTATGCAAAAGAAGCGGATTATATCCGGGAAGCGGTCAATTTAACGGTTACATACAGTCCTAATGATGAAATTGCCCAGGATGAGAATTTGTATGAATATGTATATAATAAATATACCGATTACCCGTATATTCATAAAACAAAAAACGATTTGCATTTCTTCCGGCAGATAGAATTGATGGATGGAAATACATTTGAAGATGAATTTCTTACGCAATATGATTCGTTAGCTGAGATGTATTACAGAAAAATTCTGAAATATGATTCAACGAATTATACCGCATATTATCAATTAGTGTCATTATATTTTAGCAAGAGGCAGTATCAATCAGTCTCTTCAGAAAATTATATGAATAAATTCAGCGGATTTATACAAGATGTCCGTTACCTGCCGAAAACAGCCCAATTACTTGATACATTACTTTCCTATTATCCGAATGACAAAAATGCTCATCTGTTTTTGGGATTAGTATATCAGAGGATGAGTGAATTTGAAAAAGCTTTTCAACATTTTAATAATGCACTTACGTATATGTCTCAGAAAGAGCGGAACGTCTTTTTGAAAATACCGCGGGTTGAAGGAACGTCTGGTCCCGACACAGTTACTTATAAGACGAAGGATTATATTATCCAACCTGCGGACCAATGGTACTCGATATTAAGAAAAACAAAAAGTACCGATCCCGCTATTGGTTTTAAAACGATTGAAGACGCAAAACGATACTGGTATCAGCGGGATCCGATGTATTTGACTCCATATAACGAGCGGGAGCTTGAACATTATAGTCGGTTTGTTGAAGCGAATTTGAAATTTTCGGTTCCCAATCAGGGAATAGAAGGATGGCAAACACTGCAGGGGAGGATGTGGATACAATATGGTCCTCCGGCGACTCGGCGAAAAAATACGAGTTATAGAGGCCCGGAAACAATGAAAACTATCTTGCAGAGTCGTTTGAAATATCAATATACGAGTGATTTCTGGTCTTATGAACCGTTTTCGTTTGGTTTTGAGGATATTTCCAATAATGGGTATGATGATTATAACAGGTTTGCCTATCGGTATGGATTGAATTTTAATTACATTGTAAAAGATATTGAACGAACCTATCCGGAGTATTACAAATATAAACCGAAAGGTACGCTTATAGAATTTCCGTATGATTATGCAACGTTCCGGGGTGAAAATGGAACTACCCGTGTTGAGTTATACTATGGAATACCAATGAATAAAGTACGATTCAGCGAGGAAGAGGGGAAATATTATTCGAGCGTAAAACAGGGCATATTTTTCCATGACCGCTCCTGGAACCGTATTGTGGAAGATATTCAGGATAAAAATATGGAGTTTGAAGTTTCACAAATTGACACTGCCTCAAACGACCTTGCCGTTGACCGTCTGGTGTATTATGTAAAACCGGATACCTACTTTGTGGCATTAGAACTGCAGGATTACTATTCTTTTAATGCAGGGGGGTATCATGATACCGTGGCGGTGGATAAATATGACTTTTCTTCCCTGCAATTAAGCGATATTCAGCCGGCATACTGTATTAAAGTGATTGATTCAGTAGCCGAAGTGACGCAGGATAATCTGAACATTGACCCGAATCCGAACAGAATATATTATTTGGACAAACCCCTCTATTTTTATTGTGAGATATACAATTTATTTATTGATATGGAGACCGGAAATACAAAATATACCGTAGATTATTCAGTAAAATACGCTGGTGAAGAATATGCCGGGCCAATTAAGAAGTTTTTGAAGCGAATCCTTTTTAATCAGAAGTATGTTACCGGTGTTCAATCTACCCGCTTTACAATGTATGGTAAAAAACCTGATGAAATCCTTTTTTTGAAGATTGATCACAAAATCACTGAGGAGGGACCTTATTCAATGACAGTGCGTATAACTGATACTATAGCTAAAAAAAGTATTGAAAAAACAGTTTTGTTTGCATTATTAAAAGACAAAACGAATAAAAATAGAAAATAGTTATTTTTGGATTAACTTGCTATGAAAAATAAAATTATTACTTGTCTGGTTATTGGGATTCTGTCAGTTTTGCTTTTTTCAAATGTTTTGTATTCGCAGACGGCCCAGGAGTATTTAAAAAACGGACTGGCGTTGAAACAGAGCGGCAATATTGACGGCGCCATTAAGATGTTAGAGAAGGCAGTGACGGTGGATAAAAAATTTGCTCAGGCGTATTATGAGCTTGGGTATTTATATAAGTCCAAAGAAACACCCGCATCTTTAGCAACTGCTGAAGAGATGATACTCGAGGCACGGAAAAATGGTTTTAACCAGCAGAAATGTTATGAGGCGTTAGCTCTTATTAGTGAAGATCGTACTATGTATTCAACAGCGCGAGATATGTGGGGAAAGGTATTAGAGAAGGATTCTGCAAATACGATTGCTTTGTTAGGGATAGCGCGTGCGTATGCAAAAGAGGCTGATGAAAACCGCTGCCGGATTGACAGACCTACTGGAATAATTACCATACTACCTTATGCATATCCCGACCCCGGTGCAATTAGTGTGGATGATAAAAATTATTTTATATATAATTATATAAAATATCCTGCCCTCTTCGGAATAAAAACTATTAAAGATTTCTATTTGGATAAACCCTTTCGGCTTGACCCGATTCGGTGGGATGATTTTGTTAACCAGTTGGATTCGTATGCAGAAGCATATAACAAGAAAGTACTCAAGAAGGAGCCGGAGAATCGGGATGCGTTGTATCAGTTAGGGCTTTTATATTTTAGTAAGATGGTATTTATAAATACCGCCGGTGAGGAAGACAGGTCATCAAATACTACAGCTCAAAAAGCTGCGTCAACAAAGGGATTTGACCCGCAGTCGCCTAAATCTGACGTTATCGGATATGTTCAAGATACACTCTATCTGAATAAATTTATTCAACTCTTTGAAACGTTAGTTGAGAACCATCCTGATGATAAGGATGGGCATTTATTTTTAGGGCTTGGGCATCATCGGAACGGTGATTATGAACAAGCGTTTGAGGAGTATAAGACAGCCAGCGGACTGATGTCTGAGAAAGAGCGGGAGGTGTTTTCGGATATATCGTTGTTAAGAACCGGCGCTTTTTCCGACTCTGCGGGTAGTGGTAGATCAAATGAAGACGTTGAAAAGTACTGGTACCGCCGCGACCCGGTATATCTAACGCCATACAACGAGCGTGAGCTTGAGCATTACAGCCGGGTTGCCGAGGCAAACCTGCGGTTTTCAATACCGCGTTTGGGAACTGAGGGATGGAATACCCTTCAGGGGAAAATATGGATAAAATATGGCCCTCCAAAAGCGTACCGGAAGTGGAAGGACACTGAAATATATGAAAGTATTCCGAGGGGCCTATTTCCCCCTAAAACGTTAGACTTTTGGTCTTATGATAAATTTTCATTTGTTCTTGAAACCGGCATCAGCGATGAAATTCATAAATACTATTTTAATGTGAATGACCGGTTTAATTTTAAAGATATTGCGAAAGATGTTGAGCGTGAATATCCGGAAATCTATGAATATAAGCCGAAGGGAACGTTTATTGAATTCCCGCTTTCAGCGGCGCAGTTCCGCGGAGAAAAGGGGAAAACGAGGCTCGAGGTCTACTATGGAGTTCCGTTTAATAAAATACACTTTGATAAAGATGAGGACAATTATTACGCCAGCTTTAAGACTGGGGTGTTTATTCATAACGCCGATTGGGAGCGGTTGGTTGGAGATATTCAGGAAGGCGGAATTGAAATGAAAGTTTCCGAGTTTGATACGAATAAGATAGCCACAGGAAAATATGATTACCAGATGCCTCCGACAGGCTCTCTGCCATTATATCATTTTGATTTTGAAATCCAGGATTTAAACTCTGATAATATTGGATTTTTTAAAGACTCATTATTAATTGAACGATTCGGCTATGATTCGCTTCAGATAAGTACTGTTGTGCCAGCGGCAGAAATCAGTATGATAGATTCTACCGGCGCTATGACGTTTGATAATATTGCTATGGAGCCAAATCCCCGAAAATCGTATTCCGCCGGCAAGCCGTTATGGTTCTACTGTGAAATTTACAATCTGAAGCGAAATACTGCAACCGGCACGACTGATTATACGGTGGGGTATGCCTTAAATTATAAAGAGAAAGAGAATTTGTCAGTTGTTGATAAGTTAAAACAGATTGTTCGGCTTATTGTCAATAAGAGGCAAATACAGGTCGGTGCGCAGTTTACCAATCGTGGGAGGAATTCGGATGAGCCGTTGTTTCTCCGCCTTGAGCATAATCTGACTGACGAAGGCATATATATTTTACAGATAACGGTAACCGATAACATAGCCCATAAAAGCTCTAAAAGGACGGCTGAATTCCGGATAGCGAATCAATAGTATTAAGAGATAAGAACTTTGTGAAAATTTTTTTATACTGATTTTTAGCTAATGTTTATTACAGACAAGAATGTCTGTGCCACCGATAATTTTTCACTTATTTGTTTAATTATGCTAAAAACTTTCTAAAGGGATATTCTTAAAATGCGCACGTATCGTGGTTTTCAAATTATCATTCTCATAGCAGGAATGACACTTATATTGTTTACCGGGATTGCTGCACAGTCGCAAACCGCACAGGAATATTACAAGCGCGGTTTAGAGCTGAAAGAGATGGGAAAATACGACGAAGCCATTAAGATGTTAGAAAAAGCAATCGGGGCGAACCATAGTTATGCAGATGCGTATTTTGAACTTGGGTTGTTGTATCAATCAAAAAAGACTCCCGGGGCATTGAGTAGTGCTGAGGAGATGTTTATTGCGGCGAAGCGGTATGGCAAAGATGATGTGCAATGCTTTCGGGCGCTGGCGCTTCTCTATGAAGACCGGTTTATGATACCGGTTGCGAAAACAATGTGGGAAAATGTCTTAAAGATTGACCCGAAGAATAAAGATGCACTCCTCGGACTTGCACGGTTATATGCGAAAGATGCCGACAGCGAGCGGTGGCGGAAAGTTATCAGACAGGATGAACTTGGCGCAGAAGACAAAATAATTGAGTATGATGATAAGAATATTTATGAATATGTGCTTAAATATGGTGGTGATATAAGCAGTCCATTGACAATAAAAGGTCTTTATAATTATCGGGATGAGGCGTTAGATCCCTTGCTCTATGACAAATTTGTTGCCTCTAAAGATTCAATCGCTGAAATGTTTAATAAGAAGTTGCTTAAGCTTGATCCGGAAAACCGTGACGCACTCTATCAATTAGGACTCTTATATTTCAACAAAAGTGTGTACAAGAGCTGTAGAGGGACAAACTGGCAGAGTCCATCTGGCGGGTATGTTCAGGATTCGACCTATCTGCCGAAATTTGCCCAGCAATTTGAAAAATTAGTCGAGAAACACCCTGATGATAAAGATGGGCATCTCTTTTTAGGGCTGGCATACCATCGGATGCATGAGTATGATAAGGCATTTGAGGAGTACATAAAGGCACGCAATTTGATGTCTGAAGAAGAGCGTGCAGTATTTAATGATGTTTCAGTACTCCATCAGGGAGCATTATCAGATACGGCTGCATCTATTTCGAAGGGAAATCCGGTTCAGTTCTGGTATGAGCGCGACCCGGTGTATCTCACTCCATATAACGAGCGTGAGTTAGAGCATTACAGCCGGGTTGCCGAAGCAAATCTGCGGTTTTCAATTCCCCGGAAGGATATTGAGGGATGGAAAACTGCCCAGGGGAAATTATTTATAAAATATGGACCACCGCAGAGTAAAATGGTTTATAGTGATGCGTCAAGCTCAATATTGGATTTTCAGAATTTGAAGGCTGATTTATGGTCGTATGATAAGTTTTCGTTTATTTTTGAAAGTGGCTATGCCACTGAATTAAATCCGCCTAAATTTGCAATTATGGGATATTTAAATTTTAATGAGATTTTTCCTGAGATAGAAAAAACCTATCCGGAATATTATACGTATAAGCCGAAGGGGGTATTTATTGATATTGTATATGACCGGGCGGCATTCCGAGGCGACGATGGGAAGACGCGTCTTGAAGTGTATTATGGAGTTCCGCTCAATAAGGTCCACTTTACAAAGGACGAGGATTATTATTATGCGAACCTGAAAGCAGGCATATTTATTCACAATCAGAAATGGGAACGCATTGTCAATGATGTTCAGGATAAAGATATACAATTAATAGCGGCTGAGGCAGACACAGCTTCCAATGCTCTGGCTGTTGACCAGGCTGTATATACGGTTAAGCCGGGTATGTGCTTCTTTGCAATAGAGATGATGGATTATAATTCTGATAATTTAGGCACGTTCCACGATACGACGTATGTTCGCTCATTTGGGTACGATTCTTTAGAGATAAGCGATATTCAATCGGCGAATCGGATTGAAGTTGTTGATTCTACTCAACCGCTTGAGAGAGATAATTTAGAAATTGAGCCGAATCCCCGGCGGTTCTATTTCTTGACCCAACCGTTATATTTATACTGGGAACTCTATAACCTCCAAATAAATCCAGCGACCGGATTATCTGATTATACTATAGAATATTCTTTGGAATATGTAGGAGAAGGAAAGATTTCAGCGGCAGAACTTGTAAAATGGATTTTTACAAATAAAAGTCCATTCGCGGGTCTGTCCACGAAATTTTCTACTCACGGCACAAACCGCAACGAGCCAAATTTCTTAAAGATTGAGCACAGCTTGAAAAAAGAAGGACCCTATACAGTAACAATTACAGTAACTGATAATTATACGAAAAAAACGGCACGGAATGTTGTGCTTGTCCGCTTGTTTGACGAAAAGAGTAAAAAAGAATAGAGCACGGGCGCTATGAGTTATCAATGCTGGAAAAGAGTAAAGAATAATCTGTTTTCCGCAGTGTGGGTATGTGTTATCCAATCGGCTGTTATTATGCAAGGCACTCTGGTATTCGCACAGACTGCTGAGGAATACTATAAACAGGGATTAGAGCTAAAACGGCAAAATCGGATGCAGGAGGCGATAACAGCATTTAACAGGGCAATAGAAAAAAACTGGAAATATGCAGATGCGTATTATGAATTAGGAATGTTGTATCTCCAAAAAGGAGATGCATTTGCATTGAAAAAAGCGGAGGGACTGCTTAAGGAAGCACAGTTTTACGGCAAGGATAAAATGCGCTACCGGGCTAGTCTTGCACGGATTTGTGAGAGTCAAGGAAAGTATAGTACTGCTTATTCTGAATGGGAAAAAGTATTGGCTATTGAACCGGGGAATATTCAGGCGCTTGAAGGTATGGCGCGATATCATTTCCGGAATGCTGATGATTATCGGTACCGTATAAACCCTCAATCATATTTTTCAGTTATTGATAAAAATATTGGTACATATATTGTCCGTTATCAACCGAGCGGAATTCCTGAACAATATTATTCTGAAAAATACATAGAGACTATCAAACAAAACGAAATGATGCCTGCCCTTCAATGGAACAAATTTGTTGCTAAAGAGGATTCTTTAGCAGAGGTGTATTGTAAAAAAGTATTGTTGATTGACCCGGAGGACCGGGATGCGCTCTATTTGTTGGTGTCATTATATAATAAAAAAGTTACGTTTCAAGAGACACGTTTGAGTGGTTCAGTAGTCAGCGGGTATGGGCGTGATACTGCGGCATCAGCTTCGTTTGTTCGCTATGCTAACTCCTTAGCGCAATTGTCTCCGAATGATAAAACAGCTCTGTTACTGCTTGGTATTGCATATAATTGGAATGGGGATTATGAGGAAGCCCAGAATGCGTTTTCTGGAGCAGGAGAACGTATGACTGCTGACGAGCGGGTTCCCTATTCCGATGTAAGTTATTTACGAGCGGGAGGGATTCGCGGTTCGGATAACCTTTTACCTGCGGCTGAACGGAGCAGTTTCTGGAGGAGGCACGACCCGGTGTTTTTAACACCCTATAATGAACGGGAGTTAGAACATTTTTGCCGCATTGCCGAGGCGAACATCCTGTTTTCTGTCCCGATAAAAAAAATTGAAGGATGGAAAACAGACCGTGGGAAGATATATATTAGATATGGTCCTCCGCGGTTACAAATACGGTATGAAGGACAAACAGACAGAGCTATCAATCAAATATTTCTTTATGAGATATGGTATTATGAAAATTTCACCTTTATTTTTCAACAATTGTTTCAAAATCCGAATGCCGATTTCGTTTTGGCTGACTGGTATGGATTAAATTTTATTCAAATTGCAAAAGACGTTGAGGTACAGTATCCGGAGTACTATGAATATAACCCGGGATTGCAATTTCCGTATGATTGTGCATCGTTTCGAGGCGATCGAGGTCTCACTCGTGTCGAGCTGTATTACGGGATTCCCGCTAAAACAATACAGTTGACTGAGAATGAAAATGCATTATCCGGCAGTGTTACAACAGGATTTTACCTTGCTGATAAGAATTGGGATGTTGTTTTTCAGGATGTTGAGGACATAGGTGTCCAATACAGCGATTCTGTCGTGCGACGCAGGGGTGATGTGTTTACTGTTGAGCAATCAACTTATTTAATTGTACCCGGTTTTTATCATATTTCCATTGAGATGAGAGATGACAATGGTTCTCATACCGGTGCATATCGGGACACATTGCGAGTGGATACCTATGGGACTGAGAGGATTCAGATAAGTGATATAAAACTGGCGCGAGATATTAGTATTATAGAACCCGACAAGCCAATTTCCCGGGAGAATATTGACATAACACCGTCGCCGTTTCGATATTTTCAATTAAATGAGCCGATATATATATAGAAATCTTTGATTTAATCGTTTAAAAAAGCTCTTTTTCAAAATATATATCTTTCGTATATTAATTACTGATATAGTAATTTAATGTTAAGTGAAAGGGATGTACAATGATTGGGAAGTCTC